>Ga0326513_10000002_pt1 | contig 244784 bp, 246 predicted proteins | sample 2_2465_0518_D_FD_203654 | JGI IMG/M metagenome (GOLD analysis project Ga0326513, IMG submission 203654) | Bovine rumen microbial communities from UC Davis, California, United States - 2_2465_0518 | ecosystem: Host-associated > Mammals > Digestive system > Stomach > Rumen | place: USA...
CAAATTTGTTGTCCCAGGAGGATTCGAACCTCCGTTATCAGAGCCAGAATCTGACGTGATACCACTACACTATGGGACAATATAAAGAACCTACACACCTGGTTTGCATCAGCGCTAATGCCTAACAAGTTCACATCCACGTTTCACGGGTCAGTTCATTGCGGACAAGTCTCCGCTGAACCTCCCAACCGAATCTCCTTTCAAAAAGTTCATGACACTTTTCTAATTAGTTCGGTTACCACAACCTCAGTTCTTTGTTGCCACGATGGGACTCGAACCCATGACCCCCACATTATCTGTGTGATGCTCTAACCGTCTGAGCTACGCGACAGACAGCAGTTGGCCAATCTGCCGTCAAAACATAAAACCAATCATTACTCAGCTACCACGTGTATCAGCCTTTCAAAATTGACTCTATGAATCGTACCCAGGGTGGGACTTGAACCCACACGCCCTCATCGGGCAATAGATTTTGAGTCTATCGTGTCTACCAATTCCACCACCTGGGCATATTTAGTGGCACTGGTAGGATTCGAACCTACGTGTGGGTTTCCCCAAACGGTTTTGCAGACCGTCGCCTTCAACCACTCGGCCACAGTGTCAAATAGTTGTGCCCAGGACAGGACTTGAACCTGCACCCCGTAATCGGGACCAGCCCCTCAAGCTGGCGTGTCTACCAATTCCACCACCTGGGCGTACTTGTTACTTGTTTAAGGAGTAGAACACGATACACTGGAAGACTCTCCTCCGACTTTCACGGACATCTGGCTTCTGCCAGAGGCAATCTGACTAATGACCAGTTTGGCTCGTCACCGCTTAATCAAAAGTCATTTGCATTTTCGCCTAATAAATTCGCTGCTCTAGACTCGAATGGCACTGACAGCTGGTATGGCGTAAATACTAACCCTCAACCTCTTTGTGCGCCATGCAGGGCTCGAACCCGCGTAGTCCGTTTTAGAGACGGATGCCTAACCACTCGGCCAATGGCGCATTTGATGCTGTTTTGATAAGGTCAGCATCATACCTTTCTTGTTTATTTAACCAATTTAAGATTTTTGAACATCTTTCCATCGGATTCAACTGCGATTGCAGTTAGTTTGTTATCTAAATCAGGTTCTCGCCAGTATGAGCATTTATCACGCCCATTTAGTTTACAACCCCATTTGTCAATGTCAGCATACAAGTAAATAAGATAATTGTTTCTCCATCCATTGTTATGCTCCAATAACCATTGTGCTACAGCATGTCCACCCTGGACACAACCGTAAACAGGGTCTAAATCTTTTGAAATTAAGACATATAATCTGGGGTCTTTCTATTCTACTGGCACATATTTATTTACCAAACTGTTTACCTCGTCAATAAATTTTTTCTTCAACCATTTATACTTAGAAGGATACGAACCTTTCAATGCACGTCTTGCATCTTCGACAACTTTTTTCAAATAACCCTCACGCTGTTCTTTATATTCTTCAAGCCACAGATAATGCTTTACAATATAATAAGCTGTGTAAGCTTGGAATAACCATTGCCTGTTCTCACGTTCCTCGTTCTGTTTAGGCCAAACCTTATTATAATCGGTATGTGGACTTCTGGTTATTTTCTTGACTTCTTTTTGATTATTGACTACATTTTTGATAGCCTCTTTGAATTTAAGGATATTTTCCTTGTTGTTGACAACTTTATTCTGTCCCTGTTCGCTGTTTTCAGCTTTCTTTCCGTTAAATATATTTAAAATACTCATTTTTAATTCTAATTTAATTTTATTATTAATTTTCTTTTGTTTTGTTTAACATCCAATCATTTTTAATTAAACTAGAATGTTACGGAGGGGTATTAATGTCAACCTACGTGAATTTCATCTACATAAAATCAGTTCCCATAAATTTTAAGTTTTATTTGTTATTATGTTTGTTTTTACGTTTTTCTATTATATCTTTGATATACGGTATACAATTAGGACTATGTTGATAATCGACATTCTTTATAAATTCCAACTTGTCATCGTCATAAAGTTCAATGTATTTGCATATTCCGTCTTCTGGTGACAATATATCTTTATCTTTCAAATGTTCACATCCACCATCCACGTATCCACCATATCCATTGTTTTTCTTACATATAAAACACTCAGCCATATTTATTTTTTTTTTTCTACTATTAATATACAACTTTTTTATAAAAGTCAAAATTATTTATTCAAAATAACATAACGCCTCATAGTTATACCTCACAAATGGCAAGTTACGATTACACATTCCCTGTAAATTCTCTACCCATTCATCCATAGGTAACTCAGCACGAATAAAACAATTCAATGTGCAACAAAATAACTCAAACTCTTCAGCAATATTCTCTTCCGTGGCTAAATGGTCTACTTGATGTTCAATCGCTTCATTAATATTTGAAACGAACATAGAGGTAAAAAAACCATGCAATCCATATCGGTCAGCAAACTCAGATGCATAACACCATATGCCTATAATGGTTCTCTGTCTAAGTAAATCAACATCACTGGACTCGATAATATAGTCATAGAAAGTTGGGTCAAGCAACCCTCTTGGCGTACCATGACCAAGTAATATGACAGGACCATCATCATTACGGATAGCTTCCATAATGGCTCGTCTATCTCTGCGCGATGGAGTATAAAACAACGTATAGTCCAAACCATCGTAAACTCTGGCTAGGTCTGACGTGTCAAATTGTGTATCCATATGTACTACTACCATTGTCCCTCCAATCCGTACTAAGCACAACCTTTCCATTATATGGACATTCATCTGTGCCAAAGTTGTCACAAGCATTGCAGAAATTCTCAAATGTTTCAATGTTAGTCATTTCTCTGTCAAGGAGATATTCCTCCATGTCCTCTTTTGTTATTTTAGCCATTTCTAATTTTTAAAATATAACCAAAAATTACTAATTTTTTCTTCAAAAATTATTATTTTTTTTTTTATTGGGTGACAACTGGGACTCGAACCCAGAATTCAACATCCACAATGTCGCGTGTTGCCATTACACCATAGTCACCATGATTAATAGTATTATTCAATCAGAAAAGGATGTTCACTGTGTTTGAGTTCACAACGGTTGAACCTGTCAATAAGCTCTTGGTACCTTTCTCGCTGATACTTTTTCGTTGCATCCTGCATTTCATACCAATACTTGTAATACTCACGAGACCTGTATTTCAAAGTCTCGGTGTACGGGTACACCTGATAACCCCACCACAACTCAGTCCAATACAAACGATTCCAACTATATCTAGTCAACGTTACATCGTTTTCGTACATCAAATTGTTGAATCGACGTACTTCATTGGTTTCTGTAAGATATTCCTTTGCAGTTATACCATTCTTAATCATTGAACAAGCCTTTTTATAACCAAAACACATTGCAAGGGCTCCGAAGACTTTACCTTCGTATTCGTTCCTGAAGTAATACTTTATTTCAGGTTCACCATATCTAATGGTAACATCCCTTGATTTGGTTTTTCTAGGCTCTTTGCGTAGAATACCATCCTCGTCTACATAGTAATCAGCAATCCAATAGCTTCTGTATCTTCTGTTTTCAATTAAAACACGAAAATATTGAATTAGTTCATACTTGGTTTCACTGTCTACATGTTTCTTTGACAAGGACTGTTTGAACTTTGAATAAACATCATTAAAAGGCTGTCCTACGTTTTTGGCGACAAAACCTCTTAACCACGAATAATAACCACGTCCGCAAACGTGATAACAATCCCAGGAGTCGTAGTCTGAACTTCTCCTCATCGATTCCTTCATTGGAAGGTCCTCGGCATTTTCTAAATTTTTAATCTTCATAACTTTATCTAATTTAACTTAGACAAAGCCAGATTTTTTGTTCGTATTCATAAGCAATTATTAAAATGTCCTTTATTATAAATAGTCCCGTGGGGTGGACTCGAACCACCGACACCAGGAATATGAGACCTGCGCTCTACCATCTGAGCTACCACGGGTGTTAAAGCCGTCGGTTCACCAACCCGCATCCCCTCCACCTGGAGGCGCAAATTTTTATAAGTTCCTCACCTTTACCCATGCCGCACTGTATATGGCCACTACTCAATGTCAGGATATGGTTTGATTTCCTTAATGGTTTTTATGCTATAGCTTCGCGGACAGGGAAGGACTCGAACCTCCGACCTACGGGTTACAATCCATTAAATTTTAATTGCTGTTAGACTTCCATTCACCAAAAGTCATTCAATACGTCGCTCTAAACCAACTGAGCTACCTGTCCAATTAGAGTATATTTTAACGTTTACGGTTATACTCATACCGATTGTGGTCATCTTAGATGATTAACGAGGAGTTAATGCCATAACCTCTTGTTCCAAACTCACCGTATTGCCTGAAACAAACTGCCTTACTGATATTTAACGCTCTGTGAAGGTGCATACCAGGCGGGGTCTTGTTGTCACCTTTTCCTAAATTTAACTCTTTCAGAAAAGGCCAGCAGACGCGCGAAGTTCTGCTTTATACTCGCAAGGTGGTCTTCCCAACTACCGCCTATCACGAGTTTGCGAATTTATTCGCCTTGCCAAGTCGGTTGTGCCCTGGGATGGAATTGAACCACCGACGCGGGGCTCTTCAGGCCCCCGCTCTACCGCTGAGCTACCAGGGCAAAAATAACAGATTTCGTTGTACGTATGCAAAGGCTCTGTTGGGCACCCACGGATGGGTTCCTATCTTTTGCGGCTTCTCCATCAACCGTCGTATCGGGCATCCTGACTTTCGATACGCTTTACCCACGTTTGCTCCCTACTGGGACGTTATCAGGATGGTAGTGCCTCTGACAGGGCTCGAACCTGTGACTTCCACCTTGTAAGGGTGACACTCTGAACCAACTGAGTTACAGAGGCATATGGTCAGAATGGAAGGACTCCCGCTATACCTTCAATCTCCGTACTCCACGCACGGTATTTTAGTTCCATCACTTCATAACCAATGGTTTAGTTAACATCCCCAAAGACCAATCCGCATGAGTTCGGTTAACTCAGATACCCCATCTTCTGTGCCACCCATCGCGATTGGGTAAACATCCGTTCAAGAATACCTGACCTGAGCGGTTTTAGACTACATTACTGGAGACCCCAACAGGACTCGAACCTGTGACACATCCCGTTTTACGGGGACTGCTCTAACCAACTGAGCTACAGAGTCATTTTTTATTGGTTGCCACAAGCGGGATTCGAACCCGCGACCTCCCTTGCCTCAGGGCACTCTAACCAGACTGAGCTACTGTGCAACTGGTGTACATGGACATTGGCTAGCTATCCATATATCCGTGGCCCCTGAGGGACTTGAACCCCCGACCTTCTGATTATGAGTCAGTTGCTCTAACCAACTGAGCTAAGGGGCCAAAATAAAAAACACCTACATGAATTGCATTCTCATCACACATAGCAATTCCACCACCTGTTTTGTGTGAACAACCGTTTCCTTTGTCTAACCTCGGTGTTTTTTAATATTTTAAATTCATAGAATCAATTACCAGGCTTACCTTAGATTTGCACCTCTCACGGAGGGTTACGTCTATTTTCGCCCGTGTGGTTTCAGCTGCTAGCCACACATCTTTAAAGCACCGTACTTACCTTTGTTCCGACTATACCATTTCACACCCATGCATTGGCGGCAATTTTATACTTGGTAGCACTCATTGTCGATAACTGATATGTATCCATCAAAACGTCCCACGCTTTGTCTATGAATTGTTGACACGAATGGACTTGAACCACTGACCTCCACAACCTCCGTGTGGCACTCTAACCATCTGAGCTACATGTCATACATCACTAGTGATTTAGTCGGCACGGGTGGAGTTGAACCACCGACCTCAACATTATCAGTGTTGCGCTCTAACCAACTGAGCTACGTGCCGATTGTTAAAGAGTAACCTTTAATATTCTATTTGTACTTCATAGAACATAAAGTAGCACCATCTGGAAATGGTTTAATGATGTTAAACACCCACTCCTTTTTACCAAGAGTGCGCTTTTCTCTTGGCCTCATACACTATTACTCTTTGTCGGGAGGGCTGGATTCGAACCAACGTTTCGGGCACCCAAAGCATTAGAATGTAAGTTGCTGTCTGGCTCCCTTAAAAGCAGCCTGTCAAAAACCGCGTCCTAAGCCACTAGACGACCTCCCGAATTAAGCCAATTCATCGAACAGTTCTGTTTATTGGCTTTTTAATCAATAACCATCTATGCACCGTTTTAATCCATAAACTATGTATTCCTTTTTCTCCACAGGCCTCAACTCCTGTTTCTTATCGGCAGCAATACACCTTGCTATTTAAGCCGTGGAACCCACCTCGCGTTCTCATCGTGTTTTATGAGCATACTAAGGCATGAAGAGTTATCTTCTGCGCCAACAATTATTGATTTTGCGGAGGGGGTGGGATTCGAACCCACGGGACCCTTGCGAGTCCACAGGTTTAGCAAACCTGCGCCTTAAGCCACTCGGCCACCCCTCCAAACTTGTGCGTCTTAATACGGTTTACCGCACATTTCAATAAATTTCGGAGTCTCTTTCATCCGTATCTTCCAGTGCATGTCCTATCTGATTGGGTTTGAATTTGCTCTCAAATACCCACAGAGTCAAAAGACCAACGTATCGCTATCTGGCCTCGAATAAGACTGTATTCTTATAACCAGCTTATACTTTAAGCTCCATCCACGTTGGTATCGTAGCATAAAGGGAGTTTATAGTCATTTACATCGGACAGACCAAACTTTTCCGAAAATTAAGCCGATGGCTGGGAGCGGCCCAGCAATAAACAAACCATAATGTGATAAATTGTAGCCGAGGTGGGAGTCGAACCCACACGCCCATGCGGGCAAGGGATTTTCTTACTACTCTTACTTTTACATAAGCCATCTACTTGAGATGTTGTAGTCTGGGCTATTTCTTAACCATGCCATAAAGGTTTAGGTTCTACCTGTATAGTCTCTACGCCATTTAGGGATATACCCATTTAGTGAGCCACCGCCAAAGAATATGTCGCCATATTCGAGGTTTCTGTTTGTTAGGGTAGTTCTACATCCCAACAATTAATGTTGTTGTTTTCTCCTTTCGGAAAGGATGCACTCAAATTCTAGACTTTTTCTTTCTACCGCGATAGTTATCTGTTTGAGCATGACAATTAGGGCAAAGTATTTGTAAATTACTGTCTGTATTATTAGTGGTATCGCCATCAATATGATGTAACTCCAAAGGTATTGGTTTACCATTCCACTCAACATGTCCACAGTTTTCACATTTTCTTTCTCTTACCCCTTCATCAATTAGCCTTAACAATAACTTGTATGGTTGATAAGAACTGTCTTTTTTCATTATGTCTTTTAAATCTTGTTTAACTCTAGGCTTAAATTTTAACCCTTGATTCCAACCTTGTCCAGTAAAGTGTGAAAAATCAACTTCAAAATCAGTTAATTTTTTCTTTAAAGTTTTAGGATTAGACCCTTCTGGTTTCAGCCCAAGTCTTCTTGCCAATTCAGCAAACGAGTAACAATTTTTTACTGCTTCTTCAAGCAACTCTTTTGTATATTGAACTTTCATAATAAAACTATTTTATTATAAATAGTCCGTTTTACAAAAAAGTGAGACATAAATTTTCGATTAAGTCCCTCGTGTCTACCATTCCACCACTCGGCCATATACCCCAGAAAAGCTCTTACTTCCACGCTGGGGGTCTCGCTTCAACGCCTAGGCGTATACCCACCTAGGTCGTTCCCACCTGGTCATATCAGCGGTGGTCATTGGTCAGTCACGTCTGAAAATGAGTTTACCATGGGTGCTCATTTCTGCCTAGCAGCAGCTCACCTTGCACCGTTATCTTTAAGGTATGTGTGGGGGACTGTCAAGTTTCAAAATAAAGCGACGATTTGGCTCGTCGCCAGCCCCGCTACGGGTGCCTAACTTAGGCAGCCATGCGATAAGAATAGTTTGTGTTGCCATTTAAACAACGAGTAACAGTCTACTTCCACCCTACTAATATGCAATCAAAACCAAGTCAAGCCCATGTATTTTTTTTATAGAAAAACCAAGTCATTCACGCCCTCACCGATAATCGGAAGCTACCTCAATTGTGAATGTTGCCACCCAGAATTGGTTTTTGTGGACCTGGGCGGATTCGAACCGCCGTCTTACATACATTCAAATGATTATCAACAACCATTACTTTGAACACCAATGGGACTCGAACCCAAACCTTCCGTCTCCACGACAGACGTGCTACCGTTACACCAAAGCATTTTTTTCGAAACCATATAGAACGGCAATTCTATACAGGTTAACGTCCAACGCATTACCCCGTGGCTATGTTAATACTTGCCGATATTAATGTTTTTGGGGTCATCATTTATTGCCATATGCGATTTGTTGTCCCACGAGGATTCGAACCTCGACTAGCAGAACCAAAATCTGATGTGCTACCATTACACCATAGGACAATATTATCAAATTTTAGAGCGGATGATGGGATTCGAACCCACGAAATCCTGCTTGGAAGGCAGGTGCACTAGACCGCTATGCGACATCCGCAAAGCAGCAAGTAAGGGACGAGCTACGGACTGTGGCACTACGGTTGGTTACGTAGTCCCTGAACGGTGTTACGCCTCTGTTGCGTTGCATCATATGTACACCTCACGATGTACAACACGTTTCTTCAGGCTGAGGGGGATTCTATGCGTACCCCCATGACTACACAAAGGGAAGAAGCTAGCCAATGTTTGCCCTTGCTTACCCTGAACCCTACTCCGTGGTCTTCAAATACTTGCTCATAAATCATCAAATCAATGGTCTATCCATTGAACTATAAAGAGATAAATAAAGCATTAAAATGTTTTAACCAGACTAAACTATGTGGGGATGACTACCCACAGCAGGGATTCGAACCCAAAGGCACAACGTTTTTTTGCGCAATTTCGTTGTCCCATACTTATTTTAACCGTATATAGTAAGCATTCATGACTACTTACATCAACGTTGCTTTATATTTGCGAAACTGAGGGGATTTGAACCCCCGACCTCTGGCACATCTCCAGCGTACAAAACCGAACTTCCACCAGTGCGACTTATCTGGCTTCACTACTACAGCTTCTGACAGCGAATTTCATCCACACTTTATGTACACTAATCATGTATTTTACTTTTCACTATTTGCGGACATGACGGGACTCGAACCCGCAATGGCTTGCGCTCCCTTCTGCGTGACAGGCAGATATGCTGAACCAATTACACCACACGTCCATTATTTTTTTTTTTAGAGCCACCAGAGGGATTCGAACCCCCGACCCACGCATTGTTCCATGTGACAGAATTGAACTGTTGATATTGCCACATCAATACACATGAAATTTGATTTATAATCGGTTTTCTCCGTAAACAAGTGCGTAGCTCTACCGCTGAGCTATGGTGGCATTAAAGTTGAAATTCTTGCAAGTGAAAGATTTAACCAAACGTTTATACCACGTTATCTAGAGCCGAACCTAATCTACTTTCTAGCAAATTTGTCATTAAACCTTTAATTCCAACTTATATTAAAAAAGAGAATTAAACTTTGGAAGATTTCCGTAGTCACTTCCATCTGAGATACATCCGACACAATCTTCATCGGCCTAATGCGTAACCCAACCTCATTATCACTGTTCCGTACCCTTCCTTTCTTCTGCCATTTTATTGATGTTCTAGCGCCAGTGGTTTAATAGGGCCATCCGTACTCGTTTTTCACCCTTTCGGGTTTCTCTTACTATCCTTTTCGCAATCCTCTATTAAGGCACATTCTCAGTACCGCCATATTACTATGGCTGAGTTCACTCCCTTAAACCAACATCAACTTTAGAAGAAGTATGCTATAGGCACACCCACCTAGAAAGTCTGTTCTCTTTATTTTTGTCAATCAAAAGAGTTTTTTGTGTAAAGCGGGAAACTCATGAAAACCGCTATGGAGCAGAAGACATTTGTGGGCTTGAACCACTTAACAATCCAACATAATTGCGTTAACCAAAATTTTTTTTGCTGTATGTCTTCCATTATGAAGCCTCGGCACCTCATTGTCACGCAGACGGGACTCGAACCCGTAATCTCCACCGTGAAAGGGTGGTGTCCTAAACCAATTAGACGACTGCGCGATATAAATGTTTCAAACTTTCCAGACAAAACCTTTCGGAATATGCCATAGTGCTCTGGTTGTTACATGTGTTTCGTTACGTACCTCCACACACTTTTCCCTCGGCGACCGACCCGTTTGTACAGATTACTTGCCTTAAAGTGCACTGGCAATGTAAAAAGCATCGTTGCTCTCGGTAGTTGTCCCGCTTTCGTGGTACAGAAACATTTCTGTGACCCCTCTGGGACTCGAACCCAGGACCCCGACATTAAAAGTGTCGTGCTCTAAAAACCAACTGAGCTAAGAGGCCATTAAAAAAAGTGTATTGAGCTGTTTTTGCTGCATCCTGAACACTATATCCCAAAATTCAGTTCATTTTTACACTTTGTCGGGCAGAGAGGACTCGAACCTCCGACCTCTGCATCCCAAATGCAGCGTTCTAGCCAACTGAACTACTACCCGAAATATTTGGTTATATCGTTACCACCGTAGACATTATAAGACATAGAGCTCATATGTCTATACATATTACTGGATTGTGAATGTTTATCTTACCGAAGAATCATCCCTATCTTCGAGCCTACCTGCCAAAGTAGGTCTAATAACCTTTATGGGGAACTTTTAAGTTGTACACCCACGGCTCGGTTTATTAGTGGAGCCTGTGGGAATCGAACCCACATGTAGTGGTTGCAAACCACTCATAATAGCCGTTATATGAAGGCCCCATATTTTATTTTGTTTGAAAATTTTCTATACCAACATATGAAATTTTATTTTCATATACACCATATTTATTTTCCCATTCTTTTATTCTCTCTAAAAGTTCTTCGAAAGTAATATCTGAATGTTTATGTTTTGATATATTATCATTTTGTGTTATCCGAAACTCCATAATATTTAAAAATATCTCCTTTTGATAACATTTTATCAAAAAGTTCAAAAGTTTCTTTACGTTTCTCTTCCGTTGAAATATCTATATTAAGCATATTTATAACTATTGTTTAATATAAACATCTTATTTGTGGAAAATAATACTTGTGAACTTAGATATTTTTAATTTTTTTTACAGAAGTCAATTTACATTTCCGATATAAATGGTTCAGAATAAATTTGTTTTGCTGTACGACTTCCATAATTTGCGGGAGCAGTAGGGTTCGAACCTACGACCATCACCTTAACAGGGTGCCGCTCTACCAGCTGAGCTATGCTCCCAAGTTTTGAGATATGTTCAAATTTTACTTGCTAAATATCTCTTTATCTACAAGGGTTATAATCATGATTATTTGTGTATCTGGATGGACTTGAACCATCATTAACTGGCATCATTTACATGACCGTTCGACCTCATCGTATCCCTACAATGTGTATCCGTCTTTCACGGAAGTTTCTCCTACTATTTCAAAAGCGCGGGTATACCAAATTCCCCGACACAGATACATTTAAAGAATATCCAGTGTGTTGTTACACCAAAGACCACTCTACTACTAAAGGGTACACCCGTCAGCATCTGGGCAATTTACCTAAAGATTCCGTGTCACGTTTCATCGTTTACTCGTTGCCGTTCAGTCTCACTACATCACCACTTCAACGTTACTCATGATGATGGTCATTGTTCACTGCGTTACAGTCTGTCACTCTTTAAAGGATGGCTACTTCTAAGCCCACCTACTGTTATTCTTAATTGGTAGCGGGAGAGGGATTCGAACCCCCGACCTCCAGGTTATGAGCCTGACGAGCTACCACTGCTCTATCCCGCACTATATCTTTAAAAAATTAAGTTAAGGTTGGTCAAAGTTAAATAAGGATAAACCTAACCTTTTTGGATTGCAGACCACACTGCACTACCAGTTGTACCATCATACTAAATTTAGTACGGGGGATTCGAACCACCTATCGATGTGCTGTTCAACCCACAACTTTGACTAACAGACTAACTGTTTGGGTTTATTTTTTTTTTTGTTTACCACCAAAACTTAATTATTGTTTAATTATCGAAATAAACTGACTTCACCTTATTTTTATGCCACCCAATGTATTCATTGGGAAAAGGCTCCATCAGCCACCACTTCTACGGAATCCAACCGCAATCTCCAGATTACCACCCTGGCGTTCTGAATTCTTTAAGGTACCTAGCATTGAACTATGTTGTGGTGTTTTGTTGGGAGGGAGGGATTCGAACCCCCGTACCCCGAAGGGAGCAGATTTACAGTCTGCCGCATTTAACCACTCTGCCACCTCCCAATATTCAGAAGTCATTTTACAATTCTAAAAATTATCGCTTTTCAGAAAAGTTTGTTTGCTGTACGACTTCCATATGTGTGCTTTAGGTTGGATTCGAACCAACGTGAGAGTAACTTTTTTAATTCCGAATCTATTTGTCGGAAAAACTCTTGGCGGTTTTAGGGACGCATCCTTAACGACCTCCTACTTCAGCCTCTTGCATACTAAAACACTTATTTTTTTTCTTATTTGTATCCAATCGTCAATATGTCAATGTTCACTTGTCTATCAGACCTTCATATAACCAAATATACAACTTTTTTTCCACAAATTTAAAAAATTTTTTTATTTTGGCGGTCCATGAGGGAATCGAACCCTCGCCCCGTGATAGACAGTCACGTATCCTAACCACTAGACCAATGGACCAATTATCTGTCACCTAGTTAATCCATGTCATAACTAAATTTTGAACTACGGACGGGTTTCGAACCCGCGTCTGCCCCCCGAAAAGGGGGCCGTCCTAATCCCCTAGACGACCGTACTTATCCCTAGCACATTCCTAACAAATGTCGTTACCATTTGAAAGTTCAATGATAAGAATGACCGTTGCCTACTTAACGACTGTAGGTTCAGGAATTTAGCGGAGGGGGTGGGATTCGAACCCACGGGACCCTTGCGAGTCCGACGGTTTTCAAGACCGTTGCCATCAACCACTCGGCCACCCCTCCGAAATCAAAAGCCAAGCTGTTTTATATTATCGCGGGTTTTATTACAACTATTAAATTATAAAAAAACGAAACGAAATCTTGCTGTACGGCTTTCATATCTGCTGTCAAGAAAAGTCCTTTTGGGTTTATGTGTTCCCCCATAACGATGTCTAAAACAATGACAGTTGCTTTGAGCGGACAACGGGGCTCGAACCCGCAACCTCAACCTTGGCAAGGTCGTACTCTACCAATTGAGCTATGTCCGCATAAAAATCAATCCCAGAAGCCAAAAGTTATAGCCATTTTTAACTGAGAAATAAAATTTCATTGTTATTACTTCAAAGTTTGCTGTAAGGCTTCCATAACCATCCCTCTAAAGTACACACCTTAATTGAATTTAATCAATAAGGCTGGATAAACTTGGGACAATTCTTAGGAAAGGTGATTTATGGTGTGTAATCACTTACGTAAAGTATTTACCTCTCTCACCATTCACTTTACTATTCCTTTGGATTAATTTTTCTATTTTTCTCTTATTTGTATCCAATCATCAATATGTCAAAGAACTTTTTTTGTCTTTCATTAAAGAACTAACACTTCAAATATACAACTTTTTTCCGAAATAAAGAAAAAATTCTCTATTTTTTCAAAAAATTCTTTTTTTCAATGTGCTCTCGCCTTTCGGACTTTCGTATAACCAAATTTTCTATGGATTTTCCATGAAATTCTGATTTTTTTTTTTATTTTTGCCTTTTGGATGTGTTTTTCATCGTCAAGACGGGGGTATAACCAAAATCTTTATGTTTTTTCCATGAAATTTTGATTTTTTTTTTCAATTTTTTTATTTCAATGTACTCTCTTCTATCAAATATACAACTTTTCACTGATATATTAAAAAAAAATAGGCTTAACTTTCTTTTTTGAACGTCAAGCCAGTGGGGGAATATATGTTGAGTTAAATTGTTGTCTATTTCACTTTACGCTTGACGTTGTACGCATTCCAATCTGGTGCATAGGCAAAACCACAATCTCCTGTTGAACTAATGAGGGATTGCAATTTTACCTGTTCCAATTTATTATGTAATTTGTTCGTCATAGCAATTAATAAATATACAACAAAATTCAAAAGTGACCTAAAAATATAAAAAATTTTATTATTTTTTCAATATTTCTTCTAATAATTCACCGAAAACTGGTTTGTTTTCTTCCAGATTAACGTTGGATGTAATCTTTGGAAGGTCTGCGGAATGACCGATTGGGTCGTTCATCATAAGGGCTTCCTCGGTATCAGTACCGTCTATCTCATATATTTCATCTTCTGGTGCATAATACCAGAACTTCTGACCATTGAACTTAACGGTACCCATACCATTCTCATCAACAGGGCTAGCTAAGTCAAACCATACAGATGAAGCAAAGTTTCTACCGCCCTCAGGTGCCTTTACATAATTGTATTTATGATTGTCTTTCCTGCACACAAGCATATATCCGTTCACAACCCTATAATTCTGTGAAATGTCATTAGGATTATCGCTATAATCCTTATATGTACCTTTCAAAAACGGTAACGGGTCAAAACCATTATAAGTTCTATCCCACAATGTATCAGTAATTTCAACTGAGTGCCAACTATCGTGTGGTTTTGAATTATCTCTCCAAGCAACAGGAACTATTGTGCTATCATCAAAAGTCAACACTGCATCGCCATCAATATTACCGTGATATATAATGCCGTTAATACCATGTGAATGATAAACATAATCTGACCTGCCTCCATCACCATTAAATGCAATTGCATTTAATTTCTTTATAGTACCACTACCAGAATGTGCTGGAGTTATAATTTGATGCCATTTACCTTTTTGTTTCCATATTGGCACTAAATCAGGGAAAAACCTCTCCAACTGTTCAGCAAAACTACCCTGAATACCGAATTTCCTTGCAAGATATGGGTCTGGAGATATATATGTATTTCTAACTAGTTCAGTAGGTGTAGCATATTTCCATAGAATAGAGCCATAACTTCCACTTGTTCTGTTTGTTGGAAAAACTATACCATAAGTACCTGACCCAAGCCAATCTGTATTATCGTTACCACTACCACGGAATTCCTTAGTGAATCCATTAGCTGCAATACTTTTAATTTGATTTGGTAAACTTAATCTATAAAAATATGTTAGGTTACCATTTCTATTGTCTAAACTATCTCGACTAACATTAGGCACATATTCATCCAACGCCTCAGTTAATAAATTACCAAAAACTGGTTTAACATCTTCCATAACCAATTTTGGCAAATCAGCAGAATGTCCAATCGGGTCATTCATCATAAGAGCTTCCTCGGTATCACCACCGTCTATCTCATAAACTTCATCATCCGCAATATAATACCAGAATTTCTGACCATTAAACTTAACGGTACCTACCCCATTTTCATCAGCAGGGCTGGCTAAATCAAACCAAACAGATGATAGTGGTTTTTTACCTATTTCTGGATTAAAATAATTGTATTTTCCATCATTTTTTCTTGATAATACAAAATAACCGTTCTGGCATCTAGCCATTTCAGCATCATTGTATTTAGATAAATCAACACCAAAAATCCTGTTAGGTTCCCAAGTGTTTAATGCATTCTTAATTGTTGTTTCATTACCTAATTTTTTAAAAGTTCTGCCATCATCCAAACTTACAGCCAACGGAAAAGCTTTTTTATAGTCTTTCCACACACATACCCAGTGTCCACCACCCCAATCATATATAATACCGTCAATATCGTTTTCTTGAAGGATTGGCTCTATCTCATGGGTAGTTAAAACCGAACCTCTAACAGAATTAATATTGCTTAATTTATTTGCATATTCTGGTTTAAACAATTTTCTAATCTGGTCTCTTACAGAAGCGTCACGTCCATGTATCATTTCAGCCAAATCATGACCGTAAACCCCGCATCCTCTATCAATAATACATCTATCGAATCCAGGAACCCATAACTTAATAATTTTAGGACCATATCTCCTGTTGTTGATACAGTCCTGAAGCCTTAGTGATGTATATAAGCCATAACCAAAAGCTTGTAAATTCTGGAATTCTCTCGACATGCCAGTGTCACGTACATTGTCAAGGTCTGCAGTTGTCCTATGGTAAAGATATTTGCTACCTGGACGGTTAACCAAATCATTTAAGCTGTTAATACCTTCAATATATTCGCTAATATCTTCTTTAAGAAAATCCATTTCTTTTAGAAATTTGAATTATTCATTTTATTTAACATTGTATAAAATTTAGCCTCAGCCAATCTACGTTCTTCATTAGTAAGATTAATACCATCATTTACAGTATCATCATGAATGCCCATCTGATTCATTAAAGCATCAATTTCAGCATAGAATTGGTTCATATTGTTGTTACCACGCATCATTGACTCTTCCATTACACCTTTGGTTTGATTTCCACCATTAGGCGCTACTCTATCAAGCTCGGCTGTAATTGTCTTTGATAGTTTACTGTAAATCGCTTTGTATTCATAATAGATTTTCTCGGCTTTTGTATTCAAAGCCTCTTTATCCAATCTCCTGAACATATCAAGTGCCATTTCTGGGGCAATTCTGTGTTCACCAACATACATACAGGCAATCATCCTAGCCTTTTCGTCCCTAATGGCTGGATTGGCATACATCCCTTTCAAGATTTCCTCGGATGTATATTTAAAAATCAAAGCAAATACTTGTTTTCTGATAAACTCCATATTTACTGACCCATCCTGATTAGTAGGTATTGGAGTTTTATCTTGAATCCACATGATATTTTTAAGTGCATCATAAACAGCCATAGCATAGGCATCATCAATACCAAACTGTTGTTTCATCAATTCTTCTACCGAAATGCCTAAATCATCAGCCACTTTACTTAATGAAGCTTCAGTAGGAATCCACTTAATGTTATTTACAACACCCAGTCTATTTGGGTCATTCCATTTATCTTCAAGCCCATTAATTACTTCAGTATCAGAAACATCATAATAAGGTGCGATTCCATAGCCACCATCTTTATTATCCAATTGCTTAGCAGCTGTGCCCAAAGCTCTTGCAGGACCAAGGGTTCTTGTACCGCCTTTTCTAAAATCAGCTAATTTTTCTTTTGCTGTCATACCGCCAAGGTATTTATCTTTTTCATTTCCAGCTATTTTATCAGCAGCCTTGTCCAGAAATTCACTAGAGGCATCACCCTTATCAACCTTATACCACAAATAAATGGGAATTGCGTCACTCTTAATCCTCCTGTTCATTGCTCTCCAGATTTGTGGCGAAGCGACATATGTAGCAGCTGGTTTACCAGCAGCAACACGTTTTGAGTCCTGAGACAAAATCAAATTCAAATTACGTTCTGAGTTTTTATGGTCTAAACTAGCCAAAGGCATGAATGTGTGCATTGACTGTAGTAATGACTGAATTCTTGGGTCATCGAATTTATTAATGAATTCATCCCATAAAGCATCCTCATCAGCTTCAACTTCTTTTCTTTTCTCTGGGGTAATTTCTTGTGAACTTGTAAAACTAGCCTCTTTAATAACTTCATTTGGGTCAATTTCACCATATTTACCTAATTGCGACACAACTTGGCATAAATGAATAACTTTCTGATAGCCCTCTGAATTAGGGTCTTGTAATTCAGTTGCAGGTAACTGAACCATTACCCATGTTAATTTCCCTTTCGTTTTAATTAAAGAAGGGTCAATTTCAGCCACTTTTTTCAAATCCTCACCATCCAATTCAGCTGTAATAAAAACATTACCATTTTTACTTTTACAAGTAAAAACATCAACAGATGTGTTGTTTGGATTAACAACCGCCTCACCAATTGATTCATTCAATATACTGTTTAATATGGATTCGAATAAATTTCCTCTCATTATAGATAATATTTTTATTGAATTTATTATATTTATAAATATAATGTTTTTGATAAAAAATGGGAAAAATAATTCGGTTGACTGAAAGTGAACTGCATAATCTGATATATGAGGCTATTAATGCCCAGCGCAAGGAAATAGACAATTTCGACAAGGTTGCCAATGCACTAAACATAAGTAACCCTGACCAATTCTATTTTGTACAGATTATCAGAAGGAAAAAGGATAATCCAGATGCAAAATTCCGTTATGCTGAGTATCCTAAAAGCTGGGATGTTCATAATGCCCAGGAACTAATGGCGTTAAAGGGCGAAATAAAGAAACTGTGTACATTGTACAATGCCAGGGCTTATATTAGGCTCAACCCACGTTCACACAAGCTGACTGATGCCAATGCAGCTGAAATGATTAAGAGAAGTCTTAGGACTAACTGTAGTCTTAACACTGAGATTGCACACGCTATGGCTGCTGGTCACAGTTTCAAAACCAGACAACACACAAAAGATTTTCCTGTCTCTATGATAGACATTGACACAACCGACAAAGGTATTCAACAGAAAGTATTGAACCAATTGCAGCAAAATGGTATTCAGGTTCTGTTCACTTATGAAACACTTAACGGTGGACTACATATTGTTATGCCAAACAGGGATGCTTGCAAACTGGACTTTACTTGGGCTGACGGTGGTAGAAACCTTGGTATGAGGGCGACTGTCGGTGTTGACTGTGATGCAGCAACACTGCTTTATTCGAACTTAGTCCCAATGGGATATTAAAAATAAAAAAGCGACTTAAATCAAGTCGCTTTCTTTTTTATGTGTAAATTGGATTAGATTTACCCGTTTTTTAAATTATGTAGAAAATCATTACAATCCTTTTTAAATTTACTGTTCTGGTCACCGTCCTTCGTCTTATTGGTTGCCAGATTATCCAAATCTGCCGTACATGTTGTCGTGTATTTCGTATTGTATGTTACACCACCATGATAAGGGCAATTAATACAATCGCCAAAAGGATTGGTACACTCACACATTGATATTGGACACCACTTTGTATTAATCGGTGTATATGGATGATATGGATAATATGGATAATAAGGTGTATATGGCTGATTTGGCTGAAGAGGGCAATCGCTCTCTGAATTCTTCTTACCTTCCTCCTCATCCCTAAGTGCAAGCATTTCAGCCAATGTCTGATGTGAAAGTTTTAAATACTTTTCAACCCTTTTCTTGAAATCATCATTGATTTCCTTTGTCGCATCAATAGTTAAATTGCCACTGGTTGTGTAGGTTCCACCTGTAGTTGTTTCCATAATTTTTTATTTTAATTTATATTAGAAATTTCTGTAAAATGAAACTCTGCGGTTTACTGCCAATTTACCGTCACTGAACGGTTTGTCATAACCATTGCCACTGATTGTAATCTGTTCCTCTTTGACACCATACTTCATAAGAGCCTTCTTGACAGCCTCAGCGCGTCTTTCTGAAAGTTTCTGGTTGTATTCCTGTGAGCCAGTCTTGTCACAGAAGCCAGTCACTGTATAATGGATTGTTGTATCATCCTTCATAATTGAAGCAACAGCTTTGATTTTACCATATTCAGATTCATTAATGGTATAACTGTCATTGTCAAACAACACACTGAAAGGAAGCGCATAATAATTTGTCTGGTTCTCATGGAATGATGCAATTACATTAATCAAACTGTCATTCTCTTTTGTAACCACACCTAAGCACTCAGTCAAAAGAACGTCATGTTGTTCAAGAATTTCAATTCTCTTAATGAGTTCAAGTTCATTGTTCCTGCATTCAGTCAAACAATCTGCAATTGAATCACAGTTTCTTGCAACATAGTCACTCTTTTGTGAAATAACAAGTTGGCGTTGTGCAAGGATTTCCTCATCAATCTTGGTAAGACCGAAACGGTGCATCCAGCCGAATTTGACAAATACGTTGTTGTAAGTCATGTTAGTTGTGATATCAGCAACACAGTCAAGACCAAGCTCAGCATAAAGGGTTGAACTTTTGCAGACATTAAACTTGGCACCAATACCAGCGTCAGCTGCCAAAGCAAGCCAGTTGTATGAATCACGCTTCACGGCAATACCACCGTCAGCAAACACATAGAAGTAGTTCCAGGGAGTCCAGGAAAAACCGATTAATCCAGTTGCATAACGGTCAAACTGGTTTGTGTCACTGGTAAGAAAACCTGGAATGTTACCGATGATTCTCATATCCCAGTGCTGACCAAGCTGTTTCTGGGCACGAAGTTCAAAACCGATATTTGAACCTTCGCCGAAAGCCCAATGGTTTGTGAAATTCTTGCTATATTGGATACCAGCACCAGCTGACCAATTGCTCCAGAAACCATAAGTGTAGTCATTCTCAAAGTTTTGTGCATTTACAATAAATGCCATTGCAACAAGTGCAATCAATGTGAATATTTTCTTCATTTAAATTTAGTTTATGTTAATTTATTATTATTTACAATAAATTTTACGAGTCAGCAACTGACCGATATTGGTGTCATAAACCTCATACATCTGTGCTGGCTCTTCGTATGCCATACCATTAGTCAATGCAAATGTGTTGAAGCCAATAATTGAACCGTTAACAACGGCATTGTTTATTGATACACACTGGTGGAAGTGACCGATATAGATTCTGTCCTGACCAAACACCTTACCCCATTTAAGAGCCAAACGGTTCAATGCTGGGTAGATACCACAGACAGTACCGTTACCGCCACCCTTAATCTGGAAACCGTGGGCGAAGATGAACTTCTGACCGTCAGGTGAGTTCACAATAGCCACCTCTGATTCTGGAATACAGAACTCAATAGGCAAGCCTTCCATTTCACAGAATTTCTGGATATTCTGATACATAAGCCACTCATAACTCATCTTGAAACCGTTTGCGTGTTGAATCTTCTTTGTTGTACGGCTGTGATTACCAACAATACCGATGAACTTAATTGAGTGAAGATTAGTTTCCTCACAAAGATACTTCAAACCACCAAAAATAAGGCTCTGGGCTTTATAGGTAGCCTCAAGAGGTGAAAGACCGTTTGTTTGTGCCAACTCCTCATGAATGTAACCTGAAATAGTGTCACCAAGGGAAGCAAAAATAAGGTCATCTACCTTATCTTCTTTAAGACATTCACAAAGGTTTGTAAAGTAAGCCTGGATACGTTTTTCAGCAATATTGATATTGTATTCGTTCATACCAAGGACAGATGAAGGGATAACAGTCTCTTCAATGTGTGCATCTGAAAAAAGGGCAACTGCATAGCGTGAACCCTGTTTCTTCGGGGTGTAGTTAAACTTATAGGTAGTGAATCCAAGATTTCGCACGTCTTTCATTTTCTTGAATTCCTCGAAATCTGCTTTTTCCTCATTGGAAATGACAGGTTCATCCACCTTTTTCTCTTCAGCCACAACTGGGCGTGTGTTCACTGCGTAGTATGTGATACCATTGAATTTAAAGTAACCGTCACGTTTAAGTTTCACACCGATGGTACTGTGTTGTACACCGATTTCCTTTTCCAGTTGTCTGAGACTTTCGTAAACTTTGCCGTTCTCGTCAACCAACTTGTTTGAACGGCTTGGAATTAATTCAAATTTGTTTTTCATAAAAATTTATTTTATCATTTATTTTCATTTATTATTAATATACAACTTTTTTATAAATAGCGAAAAAAAATAATGAATGATATTTATATTATATAATAATGATTGTTTTATGGATAAAAGAGTACTTGAAAATATTATAAACAACTGTGTAAAAAAGGTATTGAACGAAATTAAATACTTGTCAATGACTGGTGATGAGGATGTTGTCCATAATGATATTGAATATTATGTCAGGGCTATACAAAATATATCTAAATTACCAAGAACTGTGAGGGATGCTGAATTTCCTGTCAAACATGAATGGATTGATTTCAATGATATTCCTCAACTGAACAAGTATCAGTTTGCCAACACAAATGAATTTTTAAAAAAGGGTCCAGCTGTACTGGCTGACTATCTTCAAATTCCAACTGACTGGGTTAAAAGTGTTGTTAAATACGGCAGATTCGGTGTTGTTGCACTTGACACTGAAAAAATCAAGAATTTTGTACGTTCAATATATCGAAATCCAGATTATACTGATGCTGCTGGTGCTATAAGTATTTTATTCAATGATAATATAGAAATCGCCAGGGCTATTACCAATCCAGGCATTGAATGGAGACCTTTACCTGAGTATGTTGCTACTTCAAATAGATGGACACTAAATCCTGACATTAGTTATAGAGTGGGTAGTGACGGCACCATTTTAGCCTTTAATCTTGTAAATTTACGAGTAAATGGTTCACTACAATCCAGGTATAACAAATACGGCAATCTTAGTATGACACACTTGGGTAACACAACAACTATTGATACCAAATGGGCAGTTGCTTTAACATTCCCTGATAAGATACAATACGAAAATAATGCTGTCAGGAATGAATTTACACAAAATCCAGGAACCAAAAGACTTGGTATCAGAATCATTGACGGTGACCCCACAAATACAACACCCGAAAATTTGTTAGTTTATGCGCTAGGACAACCACTGCGAAATGTGGCAGAATCTGTTATAAACAGAATTGTTAAACAAATGATAAATGAAAAAATAAAAGCGTGATTTAATCACGCTTTTTTCTTCTAATTAATATTCTTGGAAACTTTTCACTGCCGTTAATCATTGCTTTCCCATAGTTAAATTCTCCACCAGCGCCAAGAGTTCCAATCAATTCATATTCATCTGGATTATGTTTCTGCATATAACTAATGGGAACACCAATCACACCATCATAATCCATCGGGATATCATTTGTTTTTGAATCAATGGCATCATAATTGTCATATTTAGTATATTCATTTGGATTATATTGTTTATTCAACTTTAACGGTTTATCGCTTGGAATATAACCCAGATTGGTATACCAACAAGTATTGCCGAAATGCTGATATACATACCCATCATCACCCATCTTCTGGATTTTGGGGTTTGTGATTTCTTTGGAATTCAATCTGAACCATGAAACAGGTGTCGAACCAACCCACATTTCATTATTTTTCAAGTGTGGGAAAATCTTGGAATATTTGACCGCATTCAAATGTCCTATAATCAAGAACTTCTTGTTATGTGCAAACATTAAATCAACAAAATCCCTAAACAGGCTAAATGGTGGATTTGTTACCACAATGTCACTCATATCCAATAGGGCAATGCTATCCTTTGAATTAAAATCACCAGCATTGTTATTGTCGCCACTTAATGTTTTTCCTGTGATTTTCTCACCATCGTAAATTGTGGCTGTACCAGTGGCACTGTTATTCAAATGTGAACAGATAAGAAGTTTCAGTCCAAGATTATGGAAGTTATTATGGAAGAATTTTGGGAAATTACTCCATTCAACATCATCACAGTTGCAAAATACAACTTTGTTTTTAAAATAACCTTTATAACAAGCTACAGCCTTTTCAATATCTTCATACTGAGTATAATATTCATCGTTCTTTGCAGATTTGGCTGCATTAAGGTTTTTATTGTTGCTTTTAGTGCCTAAAGTGTTATCAATAACTTCTGTTATGATGTTAGTTAAATCGTTTTCATTAAGGCTTATAATTTTCTCCATTTTTTACAAATTGTTTTATTATAATTATATTATACAAATTTTTTATTAATAAAAAAAGAACAACTTAATTAAAAGTTGTTCCTTTTTCATGTTATGATAGATTTACTTATTGTTCATCCACATAAGCCTCCATCATTTCTATATCAACATCACCATCATCCATTGCTTTTTTCTCTTTTCCAAGGAATTTCATGGCTTTAAGCTTGAAAGCTTCGGATTTAGGGTCATTGTCAATACGTAGCACAATACCCTCACGTGGTACTTTGTTTTTGCAAAGTGGCTCATCCTCCTCAAAATGGAAACGAGCTTTATCCTCTCTTATAGCCTTTACTACATTGGTGTTCCAATGCGTCTCACGGTCAAGATTTGGATACAAGTCACCAAGTGTACCGTGGTAGATAATATCAATAGGCACGACTTTATTAGCAAGTTTAGGGTGGTCTTTAAGAAGCTGGATTGTCCAGCCATACACTTCCATAACCTCCCACTCAGTTACAGTGTCATCATTATTGTGTACGGTGATACGATATGGCATGATTTTGTTCTCGCCTGGTTTGCATCCATAGTCGAAGCAAACTTTCTTGTCACCCTTTTTGAATCCCTGGATTACTTTGTCTGGCTTACCAGTAACATATCCGAAGATTTCACTGTAAACAGTCATACCTTTAATAAGATATGGATAAAGCAAATCGCCATATGATACATACATATCATTCGTACCATAGAATCCGCCAGACTCATTAGCCCTTGGATTAATGTATTGGTTCATGATTTTTGTACGTGATGACGTAACTTTACCATACCCAACAGTATATAGACTGTTAATATAGTCCTTTAGCTTTTTGATTTTGTTACTGTTCACCTTTCTCTGCCAGTAGAAACGTTTCTCCGCTTTATACAAGCCTTTAAGTTCACGCTCTTTTTTCTTGATGATAATCTTATAAACAATACTATTCTTAGGTTTTTTAACCAACACATTACCAACAATATGAGAAGTACCGTGAATTTTGGTTGAGATTGTTACTGACGTATCAGGGGTCAAACGCCATGAATTATCCTCAAGCTGATTAGTGTCATAGTGAAGTGAGAACTGACCCTCAATAAGACGGTCGAATTTCTTCAAACGTTTGTTACGTTTTACCAAGCCACTTTTCTTCACTGAAGGAGCGTAAATGTTAATTCTTGGAACCCAAGCTTTAACAAATAGGTCTTCTCCAATAGTATCAAAACAGAATGGTTCAATAATACCATCTGCATTAGGTACAAAACACTGGTTGAAATCGTAATTGGCTACTTCTGGTTTCCATTTGGTAAGTGAATCAATTGTGAACAAACAACCACGTGAAGGGACGTTACGAAGTTTGACAATACGTACACGACCATACTTGTTAAAATAACCTACAAGTTTCTTTGCCTCTTCCTCTTTACCAGCGTCAAGCAAATTCTGAACCTCTTCGAAATTGCTGTTCATTTGCCTTTCGCTAAGTTCAAACTGGTTATTAACCGAAAGGAACTCGGCATTAATTTCGGTCTCAAGTTTGGCGTACACCATAATGTCGCCCTCTTTAACATCATTCTTTCCAACAACAATTTCAAAACCATTAACCTCGGTTCTTGCTAGAAAGTCTGAGTTTTCAATTGGAAACAACTCACCCACTTTCACGATTTGGGCGCAGTACTCTTCTTTAAAATTTTCGCTTTTAGTAAACATTGTTTTATAAATTTTATTATTATTCTAATTAGGTTCTAGTCCCTTCCCCACCATGAAAGTTAAAAAGCCTTCTTGAATAATAGTAATATAATACCTATCATCACAACTAAAATTGCAATAGGAATCCAAATTGGCGATAAAACCCACCACCACGACCAGGTAATCACGTTACAAAGTTTGAGAACGATGAAAGCCAGGAGCAGTAGTGATGAAAAACTGATAGTTTTTACTGTAACTTCTTTTTTGTCACTCATAGCGTTCTATTGTTTTATTATTTATATTATTTACTTCTTCCATAAATTTCTCAAAGAATTCTTTTCTATCTTTCAACGAGTTTATGCATTGATTAATTGATTTAGCGTACATGTCAATAGACTGTCTTGTAATATCTATCATGGTTTGCAAATAATCGTCAAAACTATCCCTAGGGTTAGCCAACTCCTTTTCGTATCTCTTTATTTGGTCAATATAAAACGATACATCATTCAACGCATTAGTACACTGTTCAATTGCAAAATTCTTGATATTTTCATACTGAGGCGAACAGTTCCATTTCTGGATTTTCTCAATATACTTTTCATACATCTTATTTTCGCTAGTACGTTTTACTATAGCTTTTTTATAATCGGCAATGGACTGCTCAATTTCCGCAACAAATTCTCTAAAAGCTATATCATAACACGTCTTATCCTCCTGTTGATGAATAAATTCTTTGAGCCTCTGATACTCATTATCGAGATTTTTTACATAACGCTGATAACTACTGTTAGTCTCAATATCAAATTTTTTCTCCAAAACTGATTCGAGAGAAAGAGGGTCTTGATAAAGTTCTTGCATAATGCCGAAATTGCGTAAGCACAATTTCATAAAATCTCTTGCATTGGTGATTTCACCTTTTTCAATAAATGTTGTGTATGACATAATGTTTATTTTTTACCATATAACCAAATTTTGCATATTTTTTCCATGAAATTATTGATGAATTTCAATCCAATCAACATTTCCCCCATCATAGACAACAGCACCAAGCATTAAATACCGTATATCATCAACTATCATCATATTATGACGATGGTAATGACCATAAATCCAATCTTTAACCTGATGACCATCCTCATTAAGCTTCTCATAAAGCAAATCCATTACTTTGCGTTCCTCAGTAATATCAAACTCAAGTGCTGGGTCTTGTTCTATCCAGTACTGTATACCGTCTTTAGAAACTGGGTCACAGAAACTTGGACAAGTATGTGTACATACAGTAGTAATATTCAATCCAGCCTCTTTAATTTCATTTAGTTTTTCTCCATCATAAACAGGAGCCTCATCTTTCCAATAGAAATTTGGTGTATTTTCCATAGCCTCTTCAATGCTGCAGCTCGGATGATATTTAAAATATTCTGTGCAATACTTGTTTTTCAACATCATACGATACTGACGGTCAATTGATGTGGCACCACCAACACAAAGTATTGTACCATTTATAACTGTATAATCTGGTACTGGGATAATATTGGATGTTATATTTCCTTGTATGAAAAACGAAGGGTCGTCGTGATTTCCACGAATCATCACAATATTTACATTATTTTTCTTACATAGATTATTGAGTTTCGTTAATTGAACTTTGGTTGAATCCCATTTATAAAAACCAAGACCACAGTCACCGCACACTATAATACATGAATTAGTTATCCCATACCGTTTAATCATTGATATGAGAGAACTGAAATATCCGTGGATATCCCCAACAGCATAGAATGCTTCCGCCTGTATTGTTATGTTATTCATTAATCAATTACTTCTACAGTAAAACGAAGTTTGTGTCCTAATAAACCGTCAATAAGTTTATGTTCTGTTGATTCTGGGTCAAGTTCTTCATCAATCATTGATGTAAGTGTCAGCTCATTGTATACACCATCTTCGGAAAGTTGTACCGCACTTACAGATTTCATTTGTTTTTCGTTCACATATAAATCATCGGCATTTCCTTCAATTTCTATTACTTTCATTTTAGTTATAAAATTACTTAATTATTATACCTTTAATATACAAAATATTAATGATATTTCAAAGGATTTTAACATTTTATAACAATTTAATTTCATAAATCGACAACCTTTCATCTGGATTCAAATCTTTTATGAATCTGTCATAGAAATTGGTTGTCCAGTCAATCGCATTGTCTTTGTCCGCGCAGATGTATTTCTCGTCAGTAGCTACGCCATAAGTCCAGAATGAACAATTGTGCTTGATATACTCGTCAGCTGACTTGAAATTACTAAAATAATCCTTGCGTCTGCCAAAATTCTGTTTGATAAGTTTTTCTTCCTCAGTTACTGGTTCCTTACCATTTACACAGATATCCCAAGCTGACTGGTAAATCTCTGTGTTGTACATATGGTTCTTTTCCCAGTCTATTTCCTTCACCAGCGCTGAATACGCTTTCTTGCCATTTTTAAGGATAAGAGGGTTACTGAAATTAGCTTCATTCCTCTGGTCTTGTTTTATCCTTTTGTCATAACAACGCTCATACTGGTATTCAGCCCAAGGGTTTTCCGTTGACCAGGCATTGCCATCCTCATCATACTGGCAACCGTATGTCAACTGCTGGTAATATTCGAAATCATCCATTTCACGGTACTCATCATACATTTCCTTGTATTTGTCAGCAACTTTCTGACTAACGTTCTGATACGTCTTTATCAGATTCTCCAGTACTTTCAAATACTTGATATGCAGTTTTTCAGCGTCATCAAAATGATAACGAATATACGGTTCAACCTTGGTGTCAAGGCTGTATTTCTGGGCAATTTCAAGGTGGTTTTCACCAATCACTAACAGAGTCCTATAGCCTCCTGAATCCATTTTACAAATCGTTTAAATATGTTATTTTTGTTTTCTCTTGAAGTTCTTAAAACTTCTATATACTTGTTGAAGTCCTTTGTACCAGCTTTGTTGTAGAAATAAACCAGAATATCGTCTGGAGTTAGAAACTTATAGTCCGCCAACTTACCATCCAAACCAACATCAACCCTCAAATCTGGATTGCTTTCATTGAAACCGTCCAAATTTCCATGGCTATGTCCGTGAACCTGTATTGTACCGTGTTCCTTACGGTTCCAAGTAACCATTGCATAATGACACATTTCAAAACAGAAAGTCTCACCACTTTCATCCTTATACTTCAACTCCTTAATCTGGGTAATCTGCTCAAAATAATTGTCCAGTTTGTCCGAATTACCGTCATGGTTACCCAAAATAAGGAATTTCCTACCATTCAATTTACCAAGAAGCTGTTTGTTTTCTTCTGCATTATGGAATGAGAAATCACCAAGGATATATACAGTGTCTTTCTTACCAACTTGTGAATTCCACAAGTCAATAAGCCACTTATCCATCATTTCAATGATGCTGTCATCAGTCAATATAAATCCCTTCCTGGTACAATACTCCTTGATTTTCTCAATTCGTTTTGGACAGTATTTCAGGATGTTACGATGACCAAAATGCAAATCCGAGGTCATGTATATCTGTGGTTGTTTCTTTGTCTCGCTATTCATCTTCGTCGATATTAATTTGGGGTTCGTTACTTTCAACTTCTACTGGTAATATATCGTTTGCATGATACCAACTTGTGTCAATATTTCCATTTAGACTTTGAATACACTCTGCCAGCATATAGGCTATTTTATGAAAAGCATACCCAGCATCACAGATTGTATCCAATGTGGGTTCATTATCTTTCAGACTGTTATGTAATTCTACAAACTCACCAATTTTAACATATAAATCTGAACATAAATCTGTTACTTCTGTTAGAATTGGCATTAGTCCAGAACTGTTCTCATCAATGATACTATCATGGACTTCATCAATCAAATCTATGTTTTCACCAACATAGTCTGTATAAGATTGTGATTTTAATTCGTCAAATGCCATATTACACTATATTTTTACCCACAACTACAATGGTCATTACTTGTTTTCTTTAATTCGAACTTCCATTTACCACGTTCATCCCATCGTGGAGATTGTCTGAAAAATACCCAGTAAAGGTTTTTGGTTCCACAGAATACAATGTGTGTACTTTGCCATTCATGCACAAACTCAATTCCTTCGAAAGGTATATGCGGTACAAACCAGTTCCAATGGTATATTTTCTTGAAATATTCATCCTTATGAAGTTTGTAAGCCTCATTATACATTTTAGGATATGAATCTTCAGGCTCTTTCTTAAAATCGTATTTACTAAATCTAAACCACATATTAATCAAAATAATATACTATTCTAACTCTATCGGGTTCAACCCAATATTCATCTTCAGCTTTAATCGGCTCAACAACAGACCAAGCTGAAACTAACTCATCGTGAAGCATTTCATATTCTTCAAACGCTTCATCAATAATTTCCTTAAAGTAATCGTAGTTTCCTAACATATCATAGTCACTACTTTCTTCATCCTCTTCATTATCAGTTGGTTTAACCTTTTCTTTCTTTACAATGACACTATATATATCATCAAGTTTACCTACCATTTTATTGGTTAATCCATAATGAAGTTCCTTGAATACATAAGCCATTGCATCTTTTCTTTCCTGTTTAGCCCAAGCACCAAGTTCGGACATTGTGATATATGATTTGCCCCAGACATACTCCCTGCCAAGTTCCTCATCAAAAAGACTCTTTTCATCGACAGTATGACCCTCAGGAAAACCACGTCCGTAATAATCCTGGTTTTTCCATTCATCGAAACCATGGAAATTGTCAACAAACTCGGCACATTTGACCCACTGGTTCTCCTTGTTGCGAAATTCAACTATCCTATGACAATAAACACTCATTATTCTGTTCAGTTTTATGCTTTATTATAAGGTACTGGAATCTCTCTCAGATAATCTGGATGACCTGTTCTTTTTTCATACTGATATTGCTCTTCAATAAACTTATGCAGAGACTCATACATATAAGGGTCAATTACCTGACCACCGAATGTGTTGCTCTCCATAAAGATATTCTGACCAACAATGTCAATCGTGGTACCAGCGTTAATTATACCGCCAGCAACATTTGAAAAATCTTTTACAAATACAAATCTTTTTCTAACCATTTGTTATTTACTAATTTATTTTTTATTTCATGAATGAGTGGTGTAAAGATTCTGTCAATCTCTTCCCAATCAACGTGGTCTCTCAAGTTACCGTCAGTGTCACGAAGCAACGGTGTACCAAATGCCTTGTCGTCAATGTAGAACACCGCATACAACTTGTCACATTCAGGGTCTCGTGCATCATTCTCTGGATTACAGTTTATTCCATCAAATTCAAACCCACATTCCCTGCACCAGGCAACAGCATTGTCCAGGTCTTCACCGTGACGCATTGTGTACAACAGGATTTTGCAACCAAGCTTCTGCCATTCATGCAGAATATCGAAACATTTTCCGTTCTGTCCGACAATGTGCGGATAACCATCCGTCAAACACAAAGTGCTGTCGAAATCGACAGCAATACTTATACCCTGGTTTGATAGCCTGGATATTTCACTTAAAAGGAACCCGTCTGGGGTCAGTTTGTTAATCTTTACTTCCATAATTCAATTTAGTTTTGCAGGATAACTGTATTCTGCTCAGGATAAAACTCATATTCATCTTCATCAAAAGTACCGTAGGTACCAAAAGCCAAATCTTTGTTTCCTGTGTTCTCGTTAATATTGTGCACTACCACACCTTTGTTGAGACTTGTGAAAAACACAATAATGCTTTTTTCGGTCAGAACATCAGAACCGTCTTCGTTTTTAAAACCTAAATAAGGATATTCCATTTATACTAAAATTTTTTAATTATTATTATTTACTAATAATATACAAAATTTTTCGCAAATAATGAAATATTTGTATTATTTAGTGGTTTCTCACCAATTCTGAGACAATCTTGCCGTTGGCGTTTGGATATGTCGCCTGGACTGTTCCAAGAATTGTCTTCATATCACGCATTTCGGCTTTCCTGCCATTGGCGATTTCAAAATCGGCAATGACTTTCTTCGTCAATTCGGCAATATCTTCTTCTGTTGGCTGTTTTGGAACATATTCCTTAAGAATATCAAGCTCACCTTGCTCCTTGTCAACCAAATCCTGGCGACCGCCATTCTTGTACTGCTCTATCGAATCCTCACGCTGGGTGACCATTTTGAGCAACAGTTTAACCTCATCAGCATCTGTCAACTCTTTACCCTCTTTCTCAAAATTGGTAAAAACTGTCTTGATTGACCTGATAACTTCAAGTCTTACATTGTCATGATTAATCATAGCTTCCTTAATCATGTCATTCAATTTCTCTCTAATCATAATCTTATTTTATTTAGTTTTTGTTCTTCTAGTGTATAACATATTACCTTCAATTCCACTGTTTAGAATTGCATCAATATTGTTTTCCCCATATGCAACCAATATTGATGTGCTTACTGGACTTTTCTGTTGTATCCAATTGTAATCATAAAATTTAACTCTTTTCTTCAATATAAAGATACCGTCACATTTAGGATAAACCAACTCCCTAAACATAACCGAACCGAACTTTGGCATCAGCAATGCGATTCCGTTGTTATGCTCGGTCATCTTTTTCATAAACTCTTGTATCAACGGTGACGAATACGGCGGATTCAGCCATACACGCCCAACCCACTCATGTACAAGCCCGTTATCGCTCTTATTGTACATTAAATCAGCCGTTACCTGTTTATTGTCCACTGGAACGCAAGGGTCAGTATCAAAATGACCAAGAGCGTTAACGAATTCAATGGGGGTGTACCATTCATCCGATGCTATAACTCCGTCAGTATTATGACTGGTTTGTATCTCGCGCATTTTTCTTCCTATGTTTAACTGCAAATTCTGGCCAATCTAACGCAATACTCTCAGCCACCCTTATTAACGCATCTTTCAGTTTCTCATCTTTTATATAATGAGTAAAACTATAACCACCATATTGTTCAGCATGATAACCGTCATAACTCACATAGTGCATGAGCAATATTCTTTCTGTGTCTGTATCAAGGCATCTGCCCCGTTCATCTTTATGTACATAGTGGCACAACAGTACTTTGTTTCCAACCTTAGGCTTTAATATACGCCATATTGCTGTAGGTATGGGGACATATTCATACCGTTCTGCGTTCAATTTCATTTTATCCCAAATTTCTTTGTCTGGATGTATCATTGTTATAACCTTTAATTGTTATTATATCCCCATTCAACCGACCAATATTCCCATGGGTTCCAAACAACATCAATATCAAACCCGTCTTCGCGTAGTCTATCAATTGTTTCAGGAGTGGCACACCAACTAAATTCATCACGACTGTTCTTGCCAGGTAAATACACATACTTATCTCCTTCTATCATTGCTTCCTTTATCATTTCCTGAGCCTTTTTATAATTAGCTTCAGTGTCTTCTCTGTAATACAGATTAATCATTTCTTCTTGTGTCATAATATTTTCTTATTTTAATTCAATCGTCTTGAAAATGATGCATTGGTTCGTACATATCCTCAGGTGACGGATAATCGTCATCGTCACTATGATGCATCATACTTGTATCATAATCTGGTTCAGACATATTGCCTTGTGAGAAATGCTTTATAATCGGTTCGTGCATTTCCTCTGGTGTCGGTCCTTCTTTCCAACTACTTTTTGACATAATTAATTACATTTAAATTTATTCATCTTCATCCCAAAGGTCACAATAACCGTCACTGAAAAATGTGATGATTGCGTCAAACCACACATCTTCCCCAGTTTTAAACTTTGTGTCATAGTCCTTATTACCACACTCAAAGTCACAAAGCAGACAATCATGGTCATACTTCACAAGAATACGTTCACCATTTTCTGTCACAAGAGGCAGAAACTCAACCGTACACCCCTTATTTCCATAATTTTCAGAATCATCTGTATGATAGACAAAACATAGTTGACAATATCCTGGATACTTTTTCTGCTTAATCAGTCCACAGGCACCGTTGGCATAATCTGTATTCCCAGAACCATAGTAAGCGCGTTTTAGTCCAACAACCCAATACTGTTTATATTTGTCGTCGGTTCCAAACTCTTCTTTAAATTCCAGGTCAAATTTCTTTACTTTTGGATTCTTCTCTATCATATTATTCGTTAACTTTAAAACTTTTAATCTGTTTAATACAAATCTCCTTAGTAATCTCTGGGTTGTTGAATGCAAGCTTCTGGCAGTGCTCAAGGTATCTCTTTACCTTGGGACCAGCCTCGATGTTCATTGCAGCCATTACATCCTCACCATTGATTGGGAGTTTGTAACCAAACATTGAAGTGTGTTCGGCAAGCTCCTTGGCAACAACCTCACGAATACGAGTAGCCTGGTTGTTAAGACAATGCTCTTTCTTATGTGACTTATTGTCAGCGTCAATAACATCCATAAGATGTTCAAAACGCTCGGCGGTCTTGCACTTGAACATGAGCTTACGGAGTGATTTCATCTTCATGTGGCTAAGGTCATCACCCCAGCTCTTGGTAAGCATATGGTGCTTAACATAAAAAGCCACCTCCTCGGTGATGTCGTTAGGATAACGCATTCTGTGCATAATCTCACGAGTCATGCCAGCGCCAATGTTCTCGTGGTCGTAGAAGTGGACACGGCCATCCTCACCGACGCTTCTGGTTCTAATCTTACCAATGTCATGAAACACACAAGCAATTCGTACAGGAAGATAAGCCTCCTTTTTACCACTTTGCTCAATTACAGCAAGAGTGTGCTGCCACACAGTTCCGAAATGATATGCATTTTGGCCAATTTCATAAGTCTCTTCAAGTTCTGGTAGAACATATTTCATGGCACCGACAAACCCAATGAGACAAATGGCTCTGGCTGGGTCTTTGGTCATCATCATTTTGTTGAACTCGTCAGTGATACGCTCCTGGGTGATGATGGCAAGACGGTCAGCGTTTTTCTTCATTGAATCCATTGTTTTGTCGTCAATGTAAAAGTTGTACTTGACGGCGAAACGAATGACACGGAGAATACGAAGAGGGTCATCCTCGAACACAACGTCTGGGTTATCGTTGGTCACACGACAAAGGCAAGCATCGATATCAGCAAGGCCCTTGCCAGTAAGGTCAAGAATCTCACCAGTTGTGACGTTCATGTAAAGGGCGTTCATGGTAAGGTCACGACGGATGCAGTCCTCCTCAATGCTTGCAAAGCAAGTCTCTGGATTACGGCTGTTCTTGTCGTGGTACTGCTCACCACGGGTATGGACACACTCGATTTCGTCCTGGTTGAACTTCTTGAACTTAAACATTGCGGTACCATAGGTAGGATAAACCACAGGAGGACGAGTGAGGACCTTCTTCTTATGAAGAAACTCAGCAAGCTTCATACCACCATCTGGCAGGTCAATGCAGAGGTCAATGTCCTTGATTTCGTTACCCATATAGGTATCACGGACACAACCACCAACCGCAAATACGTGGTTTTCAAACTCACTGCCCTTAATACACTCGGCAATGTAAGCGATTATTTCTTTGAATTTTTCCTGCGTCATTGTTATTTTAGTTTTAAATTACCAACCAATATAGGTATAATCATCAACATAAGTCCATTCATCTATAATATATTCCCACTCATCTTTAATCCAATTAACAATTCTTTTCATTGTTGTTAAGTTTTAATTATTCAGCACTCTCGTACAGTTTATCTACATTCATCGTGACAGCCAGTTCTGCCCAATCGTTTCTAACTTGGTAAGCCAATGTACCTTCAGGAGCATTCATAACGCCACTGATAAATTCGTTAAAACCTTGATTATCCAAGGTATACTCACCATCATTTGTTTTATAGTTTAAATCCATATCTTTAATATTTATACTATAACCAAATTTGTTGTGTTTTTTCCATGAAAAACATTAAATTATTTCTATGACGGACGGATATGTATATTTAATATGTGACCCAACGACCGAACATTACAAAATCGGTGTTACCAAGGGGTCTATTGAAAAACGAATACTTGAACTGCAGACAGGTAATTCGACTGAGCTTCATATTACCAACTATTACAAGACAAAATATCCATTCCGTATGGAAAAAATGCTTCATTCAAGGTTCAACCAGTATAGGGTGCACGGAGAATGGTTCGATTTGCCTGATAGTGATATCATCAATTTCAAGGAAGTGTGTGACCAGACAACGAGCACAATCGAAGCCCTATTGGACAACCCCTTCTTCGCCAATGGTCTCAGATGATTTCTTTGCTCTTTCCAATATACATTCCCTTACAGCAGTCTTGATAACCTGGTCGATTATGAAATCCCCGTGACAGGTTTCGTTCAAATGGCAATAGCAGCCGATATACACCACATCATATTTCTTGTATGCTTCAACAATCCGCCTGAAAGCCCTTTGGAACGGTTCCGCTTTAGGGTCTTTGGAAGACATCATATTCTTGAAATATATCTTATACAGTTCAATCGCGTCTTCCCTAGTTTTGACCTTTATCTGAGCCTTTGTTTCCCTTGTCTTTATATGGGTATATGGATTACCCAGGATGCCAGCCCTTGAAACATCAAAGGCGTTGTCACCAACATGGTCTTCCGTTAATTTACAGTATCGTACAATTTTACCCATTAAATCTTTTGATTAAATCTCTTTTACACTCTGATTCTGTTTTAAAAACACGGTCTTCTGGTAATGCCTGTAATGGTTCAAGTTGATACCAAATTTCCGAATTAATACTAGATACAAAAACGCCAACAACTTTAAATTGTTTTATGGTTTTAAGGTTGATTGATGCATACACAGTATCCCCTACACCAAATCTAGAACCACAGTCTCTTTGTGTTGTTACTCTGATAGATACTCTATTCAATGAATTATCCGAATTTGATTCACTCATAATAGCACCATAATATCTGTTGTTAACGAGTTTCTTCGCATAACGTGTGCAGATACCCTTATTACCCTTCATAAACAATTTTTGTTTTGTAAATGCTGTCAATTCCATTTGGGTGGTTATGACCCATGAATTTCTCGGTCTCATACTGCTGTGTGTCGATTTCATCTAACGTCGTTCCAATATAAGTTTCCTCAAAATCGTTGTAATATGGGTCTAACGATTCATATAATACAATTCTTTTCATTTCTACATAAACATTACATTTCCTTCTTTATGGTACACAAATCCATCATCCAACATCTGCATCCACTCCTCCTTGGTGGCTCGTTCGTTAGCAAAGGTTGTTGCATTATCGGCACACCATTCACAAAGTTCCTCCAAAGTGGCAAAAACAGGGCTTTGAGGACTACCCTCGGAAGTGTCTTCCCAGAGTTGATAGCCTTTACCCTCAGGTGGCTCAACCTTTTCCCATTCATCATACAACTTCTCAATTTCATTATTAATGAAAACGACTCCACTCCCTTTACAATGAGGACATAATATCTCATATCCATTACGACGGCAATACTCTTCTGTTAATATATATTCTATCGTACCCTCAAAATTCATAGTTCCATATCTAAGAAAATATTCTTTAATATCTTCATAAGCAGGTACTTCTCCGTCACCGAAAAGCCTTTTTCTAGTTTGACATTCATTATCGCTGATAAGAAAGTCATACTCCCATCTTTCAAGCGAATAAGGCTTTGATTGAGGACAATATTGCTGACGTGAATTGTATGGATGTGGAACGTATGGCCAATCGTTCATAAAACCATAAAATGTATTTCTATAGGCGTTGGCTTCCTTTGTATACCCTTGACTGCAATCACGCAATTCATCGTAACAATAAGGGCATCTAATGGCCTTATAGGGGTTAATATAGCCCTTCCAGATACTTTTCATTGGCCAATCAAAATCTAGTGGCACTCGTTTTAATTCTCTGCTCATATTATTTAATTTTCTGATAACATTTCGTCAACCAATTGCATCACATTTGCCAAATCCTCTTCAATAGGGGTATCACCACCACCTTGATAAATGAACCCATGATGAGCATTATCAAATGCTTCACAAGCCTTGCAGTAATTCCAGCGTTTACGTTTGTTCTTTTTCAAGAAACACCAGCCTTTACTTTCAACTAAGACACCGTGTTTTCCACTACCAGTCCCCCAGAAATCACCAGGTTCCCATTTCGTGCATTCGGCACAAATACGTTTTCTTCCATTATTAGGCTCCATATTCAACAGCTCTAGATTTAACTTCCGTATTAAGGGCTTTAAGTATATTAATGGTGTTCTCAATCTCTTCGAGTTTCTTAATTTCAGCCATCATCTTTCTTTTGATGGTTCTCCTGGTACGAATTGTTTTTTCAACAAAACCTTTTTTGGCATCTTCCATTGTAAGGAAAATTTCGTCATATATGTAATCATAATACCCAGGATTATCCAAGAAATGAGCTTCTTCTATTCCCTCTGGAACTAGTACATTATCCTTAAACTTACTGGTTATGACAAAAATTCTGTCATTTTTATGCCAGTCATGATTTTTTATTTCTGCTTTAGTCATTATTCTATAATTTTAATGTTTTTATAATTATGATAGTGCCCCAATTCAGCCCCACAACAAGGGCATACTACAAAAGTATATAGCCCAAACATTCCACGGTCTTCATCTTCTACATCTGATTCAGTATATCTAAAAACCGACTTACACTTATCACAAACCCGTTCATATTTGTGCTCGTTTTTCTGAGGTTTACCTGCTTGACTATTATTTTCTATAATTTCAAACATATATTAAAGTTGTTTAATGATATGGTCGTACTTCCCGTCTTCTTTCTTAAAACACAACATTCTCTCAATCCTACCAACCTTTTTAGACCAAATGGACACAACAATCGCATTATCACAAGGCTTACCTGTTTGCTTATTTATGGGTATTTCGATAACCTTGCCCTTAAGCCATTGTATCGGTGAATTAGATTTTACTTGACACCAAGAAGTTGGCAGAGCGATTTTAATCTTCATGCCAACATATCCTTCGGTAATTTCTTTGTTGTTTCTCATATCAATATTCTCGATTACTAATAACTTCATCAACAGCGCTTTTGAATATGTTATTGTCAGTCAACCCATTCAAAAACACTTGGTACATAACACGCTCACAGATTTCCTTATATTTGGTTTTCAATGTCTCACACAATCCATCCTGGAATTCTTTTACCAAACCATCTGTATTAGCCCTAGCAAAAATATTTTTCAAGACATCACTTGGTTCAGTTGTTCCCCAACTGGTCTTGTGCAAAACGATTTCGTCCACAATTTTCGGGTCCTCTATCTTTTTCAATAGAGTCTTCTGCATCGCCTTAATAAGTTCATCGTTGATAGCTGACTTGGCGATACTACGCATACTGGTTTTGTCGTCCTGTTCGTCACGTTTCAAGATTTCCTCAACAAGGTCCTCGTGGGACATTGCGTTATATAAACGCCTTTTTTTCTGTTCTAAAGTTTCTCCCATATTAAATTATTTTTACATATAACCAAATTTACATCATTTTTTCCTCAAATTTATCTCAAAACTTCAACAACACCATTTCTAGCTTTATAATATGTGTCATTAATAAAAACACTACTAGAACAACTATCGTTCTGCCCAAATGAACACAATGACCAGAACGTAAAAATTAAGAATAAAAGCTTTTTCATGTTAATCTTCTTTAAAATATGGATAATCTGTTTGTTCACTTGGCAAACAATCCTGGATTTCATATGACTTACCGCAATTTGAACAACGATAAATACCAATTACAGCATCATCAGCCTCATAATATTTAACCACACCCTGACCGTCAATTTCTTTCATATACATATACTGATAGTAACCAGTCTCATTGTATTTCTCATTTTCTTTCTCAATGTCATCGGTTGTACCAGCCATACCTCTGCCACAGTATTCATCAAAATGCTCGTTCATTTCATCAATCCTGTCCTTGTCGGTAATCTCGATGTAGCAGTTGTACATACCGTGAACCTCGGATGCCATAAAATCACTCTCCCAATTAAGTTTACCACCACAGAACAGACAAATGTAACCAATACCTAAAGCATCCATCATCTTAGCGTGTTGTTCATCGTCATTGTTGTCGATGCAATCAAACACCTCAGCCTGTGTGATTTCAACAAAATCCTCTTGAACTGGGTTGACTAACGTTGATTCAAGGGTTGGTGCTTCATAAATGATGTCCTCACTTGTGATAAGATTCCTCATGATATATTTGTCATCAACAATTGTAATGAGTTCATAAGGTTGGTTTTTTGAATCTTTAAAGAACATTCGGTCTGTTTTAAGACCACGTGTGTGTTTTTCCATGTTAATTTTATTTTGCGTTAATAATATTTTTTATTTCCTCTGGTATTTGTGGGTCATCTGGATTACCCTGTGCAATATGATAATCTTCTGTTATATGCCAATCGTCAATCATAGAACTGCCATATCCAGATTTTCTACTAATTATAATTTTTTCGCCACAATTTGGGCAATCAATGTAGGTAGTATGGCTCCAATTATGGGTGCCACCAATTCTTCCATCGGCATCACTCCAATTATCGTGTTTAATTTCATTGTCGGTACACTCAAACTTGCATGAACATTTATCGCATGTAAAAACAAATGTTGGTACTGGATTTGGATTTTCAATTATTCTCATCGTTTACAATTTCGTTGTTTTGATTATTTTCTTTTTCAATTGCTTCTTTGTCTAGTTCATAAAGTTTGTCCAATAAACGTTTTCTCGATTCTTCACAATATTTTTCTAACTCTTCATTCACTCTATCGTTAATTTCCTTGACACACTGTTCACCAATTAAATACATTGTGTTTTCAGCCCATTTCTTGATTGCTTCACAAGCTTTATATGATTCCACCAAATCACCACTGTCGCCAACAGTAGTACCGTCAAAAATCAATGGGTTGAAAAAACGACTTGGTTTTGCATCGGCATCAAACATATAATCACCAAGATAATACAAAATCTTAGGCATACGCTTATCGTATATCAATTCAAATGAATTACAGTTTTTATATGAAAGCACCTCATCATCTTTTGCATCAGGCGTTGTTGGTTTTGGTATCAATATCTGCAAAAAACTGATTACTGATTCCTCAAGTGGTTTTTCACAGCCACTTTCATTGTAAGTTACATTTTTGATAAGTTCTTTATTCTCCATTATTGTCTTCTTTTACATCATTATTATCAATTGATTTTATATACCATTCTTCCAATTCGTATTTGGTGTCAGTCAGGTCTTGTACATTACTGTATTTTCCGCACATTCTCAATGGTTCAAGACAATGGAAACATATACCCTGTACCCATCCATATATGAATTTTTCAACATCCTCGTTTGAATTACATTTATCCAGTTCTATACCTTCGTCACCATATGTGAACACATTGATTTTATCTTCGAAATAGTCTTGGAAATAATGATAGTACGCCAAATACTGGCAAGGATACAGTTTTTTATCAACCAACTGTACACATTCTGTATTGTAATGGCATTTCGTTGCTTCTTCAAGTGTTGTACATTCATCCTCACAGATAAAGGTTCTGTTGAATTTGGTTCGTGAATACCCTGTTCCTTTATCCAATGAATCAACTTTATATTTAAAAATGTGTTTAGTGTCTTCCAGTTCGTCAAAAATCTTCAATGTATTCTCATGTATATAATCAGTCAATATGATATCAACATTGTCGTTTTCGGTTAATATGTCCTTTAATGCGATAAGTTTGTCTGGGTTTGTGCCATTGGATACAATGCGTATTTCCCTGTCTGAAAAATATTTGACCGCAAGTTGAACAATCTCTCTTAATTGGGGATGCAATGTACATTCCCCACCCGTCAGGCTTATATGTTGGGACAGTTTCGGGAACCTTGCAAGTGCTTTGAAGTCCTCCTCAACGGTTTCCAATGACTTGTTTTTGACAGTCTTTGGAACCAGAGGAATAAAATGCCCGCAACTCACACATTTCCTGTTGCATCTGTCTGTTATATGGTAGTCTATATTATAAAACATAATTACTCTCTGATTTTACTATTAATATACAAAAAAATTATTATTTGGTAAAAAATTCATAAATTATTATATTTATAATATATAATGTTAATTAATTATGGACGCTAAAACTTATATTTCAAATATCGTAAATGAAACTGTCGAGCAGATAAGGGAAGACAGATTCAGGGAAAGTATCAGACCTATAATTGCCGAGGCTGTTATGGAAGAGAAGGGTAATAAATTAAAAGTTGGTCAATTAGTTCAGAAATTAATGGATAACCCAGAATTCAAACAGAAAGCTATTGATTATCTTAACAACGATGACGAATTTAACGGTTGGTCAGAAAAGTTGAAAGGCAAAACATATTCAACACTTGACAACCAATCAGACGGTTCAAAACGTAGAACTGTTACCCAACGTCTTAAAGATAAGAAAATTGATTACGCTCCAATCGCTTATGAACTTTGGCCAGATATGACTGAGGATGCTGCTCGTTCATGGTTCTCAAAGAAAGTTGACGGTAGGGGTGGTGAATCATTCACTGACCAGGAAATTTCAAAAATCTATAACTTGCTTAACAACGTTATGACTGAATAACTTCACTCTGTGCGACCGCATATATATATATATAAGAAAGAGCCTTACCAACAAGGCTCTTTCGCTTTTTAATACCCCTCAAATCTTATCTTACTTATAACCTCACCTTCAAGTACAAGACAGATATAATAATCATCATTCCATTCCCACTTTAATTTAAGGTTGTTTTTTATATATTCCCTAATAGGATTTGGGACAGAATTTGCCACCTCTTTGTTATCCATTATTATTCCTCCTTATGCCAAATACCTTGATAATCATATGCCCAATACGTAACACCTGCCTGGATACCCTCAGTACAGAACTGAAGCAACAAATCCATAATGTTTTTAAGGTTGGTAATCATATAAGCGTCCAAATCCTTAAGGTGCTCCAGCACATTAATCGGTTCAAGACCCAGTTTCTCACCCTCTTCCTTATCCACCACAACAACACGTTTGCCGTTCTCATCAATGCCAGTGTACACTGTCTCATAGAACTTGGCTCCTGTCGGGTCTTCCATTGTTGACGGAATCATAGCTCCCTGATAACCCAGAATATAAGCCATCTGTTCCCACAAATAAGTGCCACCCCAGATACTGTAATTGTCAATACCATAATGGCTGTCATCGAACTGCGTAAAGTTCAAAGCCTTAATCAAAGCAATATGCTCATCAGTAAAATTCAACTTAATTTTCATAATTAATCGTTTTATTATTAATATACAGAATTTTTTCAATTATTCAAACATATACTTGTATTTTTTCATCTTGACAAACACATCCTCCACAATCTTCTCAACCTTATAACTTGTCATACCCATTTCATATGCAATGGTGCCGATATCTTCCTCAACCCCATTGAAACCGAACTTCTTGCGTATAATCTCAGCCTCAACATCCGTAAGTGAATCCAGTATTTTGTTCACCTTGTCAGCGTCGAGCAATTTGTCCAAATCCTCGGTTATTGTATTGTCCTCACCAAATTCAACCACAAGGTCATCGTCATCATCAACTCCCTCAGGCTTGGCTGCTGGTGGTGTATTCAATGACATAACTGTAATAGTTTCAAGGTCTTCCTTATGCTTAATTGTAATACCAAGTTCATTGAATATTTCCCAGAGTTCCTGTGTTGTTGGTTCATACCCATAATCCTTGATGAATTTCTCCCTGACTTTGACATCAACACCGAAAGTCTTTGAACGGTTGTTACGTTGTATCAGTTCATTGTTTTCAAGGAATTTGTACATATATTTGATTATCCAGGCATTGGCATATGTGATGAATTTCACATTACTTTCTATATTAAAGTTCTCCAATGCCATAAGCATGCCGTAATTACCCTCCTGTATCAAATCAAGCAACTGACCGCTTTCATGTGGGCAGTGGCGCTTTGCAAACATTATAACAAACGGCTGATGACTGCAGATAAGCTTGGTCTTAAGTTCATCCGTTTTCATATCCCCAAGTTTGATACGCCTGATTATGTCCTGTTCCTCGTCCTGGGACAACAGTTTGTATTTGCGTATGTCGTGAAAATACCTGAGTGTATTTTCATCATCCTTATCAACAAATCTTGGATTTTTCAGATTGCTGATATTCAGTAAACGGTAGTCAATTTTATGTCGTTCAGTTTTCATTTTGAATTATATTATTGTATTGCATTCCATGTTTCTTCACCCCAATCTTTTATAAATTCGGTTTTATTTTTATAACCTCTATGTTTAATCCAAGTAAGGGCTGATATTTTTTCTTCATTCTGTTCGTCCCATATTATCTGGCATTCTTCTGAACAAATTGTTTGTCTATAAACTTCTTGGTCAAACGGTTTACCACAAACTTTACAAATAACATTAAGTTTTAGTTCGTGACCTCTGTGTTTATTATGTTGTGGATGTTCAATGCAAGTGCTGTATGTGCAGTTACTGCATATTTCATCACAATGCTCAGTATCGTAATTGTAACCCATTACTTTTTCTTTTTGATAGAATAACTTTTCCTACATGTTTTCCAATCCTTTTTCTTTTTGCAAGTTCCTGGCTCCCAATTATACATTCTGCATCTTGAACATCGTCTTGGTATATTGACTAAATATTCATATTCTCCCATAGTTGATATGGTATTGCTATCATTTTCACGTACAGAATTGTATACACCAGTAGATTCTGTTGTGTATGTATTTGTGTTTTTAGAACGTTTTATGATATACGCCATTATTCAATCACTGTTATTCTTTTACATTCAACATCATTATAGCCAGTATAGACACAAACACACTGTTTTCCAAAATAACCGAATACAGCGTCAGCATCTATGACCTCAAATACATTCGGGCCATTACCATAACGTTGGGAACGAGTATATATGCGTGATTTAAAATTTTCACCTTTGACTGAATAGACCCCACTTTTTTCATAAGCCTTGTTGCCACGGTAAATGACATATTCCACCCTTACCTTGTGTTCAGGTTTATTGGCTGCTTCAATCCAGCATCCAGCAAAAAATGCTACAAACATTATCACAACCACAATGGAGAAACCAACTAATATTTTACTAATTTTATTCATTACTTTTTCTTTTTTCTTAATGCAATTTCAACCGCTTCCTTTGCAACCCAAGGTTCAACGTAATACTCTTTGTCAGGGTCAATACTACGACTTAAACAACCGTCAAGTCCAATGCCTCTAACATATCTGTACTTGGTATTCTCTTCAATAAATTTCAATGCTTCGTCTTTCATATTATTTTTTCTTTTTAAGTATGACAATACTTTTTGTACCCTCATCCCTCGGCATACTTTCAGGTGTCGCAACATCCTCAACCATAAGGATGAACTCATACAAGCAACGCTTTGACTCTTCACGCCTACTAAGTTCCCTGTTTTTCATTGTAAGAACCACTTTAACCTTGTCACCGTCAGAAATGAACTCCATCGCTTTCTTAGCTTTGATTTCAAGGTCATGTTTACCAATATTGGTTGACAGTTGAATCTCTTTCAATTCCATTTTATTCTGTTTGTTCTCTTTCAACTTTTTCTTCTCGCGATATGACCATTTGTCATAATCGTCAATCCTCATAATCGGGGGATTCAGATTGGGGTTAATTTCAAAGATGTCCAAATTCAATTTATCAGCCAATTTCTTTGCATCCCCCAGAGTCATCACTTCACTGGTAAATTCCAGATTGAAATAATGTATGTCTGACGGCACATAGTTTGTTGGATAAACCACTCGCACATCGTAATTACCACGAAGCTCATCGTTAATGCGCGGTTCAGGGAAACGCTCTTTTTTGTTCTTAAATTTGTTGCCCATTATATTTGTTTAATCTATTATTAGCTATGTCAATAAACTCCTGCTGTGTTTCAAAACCAATGAAATTTCGCTTGGTCTCAACACACGCCACAGCCGTTGTTCCGCTACCTATACAATTATCCAGCACCAGTTCACCCTCATTAGTATAGGTTTTAACCAACCACTTAACCAACTCAACTGGTTTCTGTGTCGGATGTATCGGTGGATGCGGTCTGTCAAAGTTCAATACAGATTTTGGATATTTCTCAGTGCTACCAGCCCTGGAATTGTCTTCGTTGAAATTGCCGTAATTGTTGTTGGTTATCTTATGGATACCAGGTCCGATTGAATGTAACGGTTGCCCCTGGGTAAACTGCGGATTATAAGTAGGAAGTTTCTTGTAGAACACACAAATGTCTTCATGATTACGTAAAGGCATTCTTTTGGCGTTCAGAAAACCGCTTGTTCTGTCACCTTTTTTCCAGATAAGGTTATATCTCCACATTTTTTCATTCGACAGCATCAGTTTAGCGGTGAACATACCCTGAGCAAACAGAACTATTGCTCCGTTGTCCTTAATGATGCGTTTATATTGTTCCCAAAGTGGTTCAAACGGGATTGTGATGTCATATGGATTACGTGTACAACCATATGGTAGGTCACAGATAATACAGTCAATTGACTTGTCATCAATCTGCTGCATACCAATCAGGCAATCCTCTTTATAAATTTTGTTTATTTCTAACATTAATGTTTCAAATATAGTTTTGCAATAATTTCGTCTTTATGATTTTTCAGTTCTTTCCATTTCCGCCATTCACCCCTTTGTGCATACTCATTCCACTTGCTGCATACCATAGCAATTTCCTTCCGCCTGTTATATTGCGGAAAATCATATACCGTAAGATTAAGGTCTTTTGTGGTGGATTCTATAATCTCCATACACTTTTCCCTGTCACCATTCCCGTCAAACAACGATGTACCAAGCAATGTTGTCGCCACGTTTTTACCCTTGAATTCGGCATTTGCGGTAGAAAGGCAGTGTTCCAAAGCCTCATAGTTAAGGTAATCCCTTTTTGAATGGGGATAACCGCAAATATACATAAGACTGATAATTGGGGTACCGTCTATAGTCAACCGTTTACCGTATTTACGTTTGTCTGCATATGGGGTTGAATTGTTAGCTTCAACTATATCAGGATATTTCAACCGCATTTTAGACTGAAACCCCTGTGTCAAAAGGTTGTATATGGATGTGCCGACAAGTATAACATCGTAGTTGTCTGTATCCCAAATAAGGTCTTTGTCTTTAACAATGTTCATATTCTATCGATGTATTTATCCACGATTTCCTGTGGAGTCTTATAGGTACTGAAATACCACCACAGCCACGCAAATTGAAGCGAATAGTGGCGTTTACCTGCAAAAGTCATCCAATTGATGTCTATACTAGGCAACAGAGAAAACCCTTCAATAATCTTTCCTATTTTCATATTAAGTTAGTTTTAATATATAACCAAAAATTACAAATTTTTTCTGTAGATTTATTCACCGACAACATCAATTACACTGTCAACCTCATCATCCATCAAAGGAATCATTCTACTCTGAATATCCTTCATATTGGCTGCAGGAATTTGACCATCACGACGCTTAATGCAAGTATCGAGCGAAGTATTCATTCTGACACCGATAACCTCAGCACCGTAACTACGCAAAAAATCAATCATTTCCTTACGGTATTTACCAGTGTTAATGTCATCGATTACAATGTCATTACCTTTCCGTAAGTTATTATATATCATAGCTCTCTCATATGATGTAACACTATTTTCTGCAGCCTTGGACAGAACTGCTTTCTCATCAACTCCACTGGTATATCCAAGTTTATAACGTATAATATCACGTGATATTACTACAACATCACTTGGTAAACTGTTTTTAATCCATGTCGATTTACCTGAACCAGGCAAACCGACCATCAAAAATGCTTTTGGCTTATTTTCCATATGCTTCGTCATTTAGTTTATTAATCTCGTTGTTAATATCTTGTTTAATTAACGCATATAAATCAATCTTGGAATCAATGTCAAGATGTTCATACTGGCGAAATACCTCCAAATATTTGGGTGTTGTGATAGTATCTCCGTGTTCCAGTTTTTCAACCAGTTCTGGAGCCACTTTGCGCATTTGTTCAATATCTTCTCTTGTCATAAATTATAAATATCAGTACTTAATTTATTTCCTGTTTGTAGACTTCTGGATACAATCAATGATATGATTTTATAGTAAAACATCTGGTGGGTATTGTGGGTTTTCTTCGAAAGTTCAGCCCAGGCCATCCAACGGTACTTGTCGATTTCAGGGGTAACTCCATCAGGGCAAAGGTTTGAGTGGCATTTCTCACAATCAATGTCATCAATAGGCAGTGCAAACGCATGAACCGTCTTACGTGGATTCTGTTTCACTGAACCGATATACACAAGGTGATTCTTATCCTCTTCTGTCAACATATATGATGACTCTTCCTGGAACTCTCGGATAGCTGTTTCTTTCAGGTCACCGTCGAAATTTTCACATCCACCTTTCAATAGAGCCCAATAGTCCTTTTTTGCATTATATACACCGCCAGGATGACCAACAAAAAATTCATATTGTCCATTGTTATTTATTCTGAATGGTATAATTCCACAAGATGTTGCCATATTATTTCAGTTTAATTTTACTAACGTCAATGTTGCACATAATTTGTCCCAATGTGGAAGAAGCGTTCATGTCATGTTCCTTTGCCCATACCTTAATGGCATTCTCAATTATATTGCTATAATTGTCCATACCACGCTCAAACGCCTTTTTCATACTACCATGACTGTCGCCTTTATCAAAGTCATTCCAACACTCACCATAATACCCGTCCTTATGTAATGTATGATTGGTATATTGACTGGATAGTTCTTTCTTGATTTTATCGTATTTTACAGACATTATTTAAAGTTTTTAGAATGTTTCAACTCATTAAGTTTCTCAGTTTCATCACTGTTAAGTTTACTTGGCATTACCTGGTCAATAATGACAATCATATTTCCAAAACGTCCATTGCCGATAGGCATACCATAACCACTTACAGCAAGTTTCTGTTTATCCTTGATTCCAATAGGTATTTCAACCTTTAAATCAGTACCTTTAATTGTTTTAACAGTCACATTACATCCAGTGATACAGTCAAGAACCCCAACCTTAACATGGCATTCAAGGTCAATATTGTTTTCAGCAATAGCAAATCTATCGTGTGGTCTGACGGTGAACTTGATTAACAAGTCACCAGGATTACCCATATTGTTAGGTGCCATATTACCCATGCCACTCATAGACACAATAGCACCATTCCTTACCTCAATAGGAATTGGAATGTTGACTGTTTCCTTTGTCTCTTCAAGACCAGTACCACCACACTTACGGCAAGGGTCTTTAATCATTTGACCAGTTCCATGACAGTAAGGACATGTGGTTGTATTCTGGATTACCTGGAATGCAGAAATGCGCTTGGTCTCGGTATACATACCAGTTCCATGGCAATGAGGACATGTAGTCTTTTCATTAGACTTAGAACCAGTACCGTTACATTCATGACATTTTACTTTTCTGGTGTATTTAACACTCTTTGTGGCTCCATTGTAAATGTCCTCAATAGTACAATCAATTTTAATATGTATATCATCGCCATTGATGATAACCTGGCTATTGCCACCACCGAATGGGTTGAAACCACCACCAAATGGATTAAAACCACCCATCATACCACTGTTGTGCATATTACGGATGAAATCTGCCATATCAGAGAAACCACCGCCCATATTCATTCCACCGCCACCAACAGAACCGAAATTATCGTATTCCTGCTTCTTCTTAGGGTCAGACAAAACAGAATAGGCTTCATTTATCTCTTTGAACTTCTCCTCAGCCTGTTTCTTTTCAGCTTCGCTTTTACCCTGTTGTAAATCTGGATGAAATTTTTTCGAAAGGCTCCTATAAGCAGCTTTTATATCTTCAGCCGAAGCTCCGTGTTGTAATCCTAATATTGAATATAAATCTTTATTTGCCATATTTAATACAGTCTCTTACCTGATTTATCAATTTTCCAAGTAAATTCTGACCCCAGAAGTCCTCGATAACATCAAAAGCGTGTTCGACATCATAGCCAATACCCCAAATGTTATCATAAGGGCTAGCCTCAACAAATTGAAGACCATTATATTTGTCAGAAATTAACTCTTCTTTCAAATCTTCATTCTGTGTGAATTTAGCTAACAATGCCACTCTCATGGCATACTCACGACCATAAGCCCAATCCTTGTCATTAAAACCTTTTACTTTCCGTCCAAGTTTCTTAGCCTCTTTTGGTGTTCCAGCTTTAAGAATCTCAGCAGCTGTCTCATCATCATGAAAGTATTTAGCTTTCTGATACATAAACAGTTGTTCTGACGATTTGAACTCAATACCGTCATGAATAATCTTACATGGATAAAAGTTTGAGAAGCATCCTCCCCAAAACAATACATATCCGTTTTCTATTGTAGCTTCAGTTTTCATATCACTATAACCAAAAATAGGGTATTTTTTCCTCAACAAAAAGGGAAAAAGTGCCCACCCGAAAGCGGGCACTTACACTAAATCGTTAATACTTACTTCTGTTCATTTGGGTTAGTGAATCCACCCATATTAGTCGGGTCAAAACCGAAAGGGTTACCAGCCGAACCAGGCTGACCCTGACCATAAGCCTTAGCACTAATGCTAAACATACGCTCCTGGACTTCCTTTTCAACATTCTCGAACTCATCGAAGTTTCGAGCGTCTTTCATTGAGTTAAGCTTTTCAAGCTTCTCATTGAAGAACGTCTTATCTTCATCTGTGAGATTAGGATTGTCCTTAAGATTCTCAACCATCTGCTCAATGGTGTAAATCAAACCCTCACACTTGTTAGCCTTTTCAAGTTCTTCCTTGGCTTTCTTATCCTCATCGGCATGTGCGTCAGCATCGGCTTTCATCTTAGCAATCTCCTCATCAGACAGCTTGCTACCAGCCTCGATACGGATGTTCTGCTCCTTATTGGTAGCCTTATCCTTTGCAGAAACTGAAAGAATACCGTTGGCATCAATATCGAATGTAACCTCAATCTGAGGAACACCTTTCTTAGCGGGCATGATACCCTCAAGGTTGAACATACCAAGACTACGGTTGTCCTTTGCCATAGGACGGCATCCCTGAAGAACGTGGATTGTCACAGCTGTCTGATTGTCAGTAGCTGTTGTGAACACCTGACTGAATTTGAAAGGAATTGTGGTATTAGCCTCAATCATAGTGGTCATAACGCCACCAAGGGTTTCCATACCAAGGTTCAACGGTGTAACATCAAGCAAAAGTACGTCTTTCACATCACCGCTAAGCACACCACCCTGGATAGCAGCACCAACAGCAACAACCTCATCTGGGTTGACGTTCTTTGAAGGCTTCTTACCGAAGAACTTCTCGACAGCCTCCTGAACAGCAGGGATACGGGTTGAACCGCCAACAAGGATAACCTCGTCAATGTCGCTATTTGACATACCAGCATCCTTCATAGCCTGACGGCAGGGTTCAAGGGTTGCCTGGATAAGACTGTCGCAAATCTGCTCAAATTTGGCACGTGTAAGTGTCTTGACTAAATGTTGTGGCACACTGTCAAGAACCGTGATATAAGGCAGGTTGATTTCTGTCTGAGTTGAAGATGACAGTTCACATTTAGCCTTTTCAGCAGCCTCTTTCAAACGCTGCAGGGCAATCGGGTCTTTACGAAGGTCAATATTCTTGTCGGCGTAGAACTCGTCAGCCAACCAGTCGATAATCTTCTGGTCAAAGTCATCACCGCCAAGGTGTGTATTACCGTTGGTTGACTTAACCTCAAACACACCGTCACCAAGATTCAGGATTGAAATATCGAATGTACCACCACCAAGGTCGAACACTGCGACGTTCATATCCTTATTCTCTTTATCCAAACCGTAAGCCAAAGCCGCAGCGGTAGGCTCGTTCACAACACGCAACACATTAAGACCAGCAATCTCACCAGCCTCTTTGGTTGCCTGGCGCTGTGAGTCGTTGAAGTATGCAGGAACTGTAATGACAGCCTCCTTAACCTCCTCACCAAGATAATCCTCAGCGGTTTTCTTCATTTTCTGAAGAATGATAGCTGAAATCTCCTGTGGAAGATACTCACGACCGTTGATGTCAACGCACGGAACGTTGTTGGCACCCTTCACCACCTTATACGACACATTGTTGATGTCATTGGTAACGTTGTCGTAAGTCTCACCAATGAAACGCTTGATACTGTAAACAGTATTCTGTGGGTTTGTAACCTGTTGACGTTTTGCAGGGTCACCAACCTTACGTTCACCGTCAGCTGTGAATCCAACCACTGATGGGGTTGTACGGCGACCTTCACTGTTTGTAATAACGATGGGCTCGTTGCCCTCAATCACTGATACACACGAATTCGTGGTACCCAAGTCAATTCCAATAATTTTACTCATTTTAATCTATGTTTAATTTTTTATTTTCGTATAATATAGCTTCAAATTCAATACCAAATAAAAATATTATGACAAATTGTCATATATTATGACATAATCTGTCATTTTGTCAGTTTTAATCAATATATATTGTTTATTTCTCTCCACTCCCATTTCCTTTTTCATTTGAGATTTCAACTCGTTCATTTCTTTCTTAAGTTTTTCAACCTCATCGTATTTTTCATTCCATTTGGTAATCAGTTCCTCAGCGAGAGGCGAATTTCCTGTATATACTTCTGTTATCATATAATATATTTTACGAATAAATGCTCATTTTACCCTCACTCCAGGCTTTCCAATACCGCAGGTGGTAATCGTCGATGTTATTGACGTACTCATCAAGGTATTTGTAATACTTTGGCTGTGTGGTAAATCGCAATTCCCTTAATATGTATTCCCTTAATTCTTTGTCCATAATCACCCTTATAACCAAAAAATCCATATTTTTTCCATGAATTTTTAACTTTTTTTTAATTCAGGACTATTTATATGTGATTAAACCATTTGTAAATATGTGTGGATGTAAGGCAAATAACGGAAAGCGTTTCGTGTCAAAAAGACAACCCAAGAAAACTGTTAAAAAACAGGAAAAGGTTATCTATGCAACCACCGCAAAAATAAACAGCAATACCAAATACAACTATGGGATGTAACTGCACCAAGAAAAAACTGGTTCCTAGTGGCAAAAAAATCGTAAAGAAGACATCACGACCAACCACAAGAGCAAGTGTTAAGCCAACCAGAAGAATAGTAAGAAGAACAACCCGTTAAGATTGTTCTTCCACATTCTTGTTTTTTTCTTCGAGCCACAAGCGTCTCTGTTCCCTAAGATTTCTGTAAACCTCCTGGATGTGGTTCACCATTTCTGGTGAGAATGTTTCCATGTTATCCAGTTCAGTGTCTATTGTTTCCTGGAGAACTTCCTTGAAATCGTTTAATGTATTATCCATTTTTCTTTGCAGCCCTTTCAGCAGCCTTTTTTTCACGTTCCTCTTCTTTCCTGCGTTTCTCCTCCTCCTTAATCTGGTCAAAGGCGATTGACGCAATTTCAGCTGCATGAACCAAATCCTCACCGTATTTCTGGTAACAACCGCTGCTGATGCAGATATTTGGTTTTGCAATCTGGATTTTCATAGCCCCAGTGTTCTCGTTTTCAAGAACCTCGATTGTTGAAAGCACATCCTCAATAACAAGTTTGCGATAGTCAACATCGTTTACGTTGTCTGGTTTCATTCTGTCAAACACCTCTTCATTGACATAGATGATAACGGAGTCACGCATTTTGGCGAAATACTCGGTTACGGCGCTTGATTTTGCAACCTTGATAAGTTCTTTTTGTTTGTCGTTTGAAAGGATGCGCCATGTGATGTAGCGCTCAAGAGTAGTTTCGCTTCCAATGATGTTTTCAATGAAATCTCTGATTTCGTCGCTAGTTTCGTAAAGTTTTGCCATAATTTTAATTTAATTTAATTTAATTTAATTTAATTAATTACCAACCGAATGAATATCTTAACCGAGCACAATCGTGCTTATCATAAATAACCGTACCATCTGGCTTTAATTGTGGGTAAGCCTCAAAACTGGCATCGACTGAAGCACTAGCAACACCAGTTTTTTCAACAAACTCGTTTAATAGATTCTTAACATTGTTTTCAAGCTCAGCTTTCATGTCAGCAATCTGACCAATTGTCAATTGTTTCTGTTCTTCTGTCATATTATTTAAAATTTTAATTAATTATTATCTACCCCTAATATACAAAATATTTTTGATATTATAGAAAAATTCATGTATATTATAATCATATTTATTAATAAAAAAGTTTATAATCAAAATGTTAATTGATAATTTAAAACATATATCAATTTGGTATTATAATCCAGTTGAATCGGTTAAATTGATGATTCAGGAGCATTATGATAAACCTGAATATGACAATACTTTATTTATTTTAAACCTATATTGGATTGTGAACGATATTAATGAAAACCTAAATAACAAATATAAAAGAATTATTTATTATAATTTAGAACATAAACTTAAAAACGGTGAATACACCGAAAAACAATATGACGATGATAAATTTTTCGCACAAGGTTTAATTAATATAGGTGTAACAGAATTCTGGTCAATGGATTATGAATCGGAATTTGGATTGATTGCTCAAAATGAATACAGCATACCATTAAAATATGTACCAGTCAGATACACAACCCTGATAAAACAAGTACCTAACATATATAGTACACCCAAAACGATTGACTATTGTCATGTTGGTTCAATATCTTCTTCATATAGACAAAAATTAATACAGAATTGGGAATGGAATCCGTATGGTATCTCGTTTAAATTTATAACCTCCACACGCAATCTTTCACAATGCATTCCTGAAATGAATGCCAGCAAATTTATTATTGATACCTTTAGGGATGAAAGAATGATAGCCCAGAATCAGGTGCGTATATTTGAACTATTGTGTATGGGGTATACCGTATGTGTTGAGAAAAGTGATATCAATATGTTTCCTGGACTTATATATGAATGGAGCACTATTGATGAATTGTATGAAATTGTTAAGAACAACCAATACCTGCATCCAACCGAAGCTTACAAGGAAATGACTTACATAGATGAAGCTTATAACAAATATGCAAATGATTTAATTATTCAATGGAATGTGTTAAATTAAAAAAATAGCATTAACACATTAAATAAAAATCATTGTCATCTATCATTTTAATGTTATATTTAAAACCTGGAATTTCATCCCTTAACACCTCAAAAAGTTTTTCAAGACCACAGTCTTTTCTATACCATAAATTTCCAGAATCACTATAAACTAAATTCCATATGATACTGTTATATGTTGAATTGTCGAAATATATTGGTTCATTGTAATACACATATTTTAATTTGAAAACCACATCTTCATTAAAACAATCCGTGAAAGGATGCTGTTTTACCAGTTCTGTTTTATATATGTGTGTAGAATGATGTATATTTATTGCACCGTTTAATACATATGATTTAAAATCTTTAATGTCACCAAACGCTTTATAGTGCACATATTCCTTATTTCCGTTTGAGTCATAACGGCATGTTGTCTGACCACAGGCATACATATTAATGTCAGGGTGTTCATCCAAAAACGTGCAAGCCCTGTCTATGAATCCAGGACATAATTCGTCGTCGCAATCAAGGAACCCTATGTATTGTGTCTTGCATAAATCTATCCCCAAATTCCTAGCATAAACAGGACCTTTATGACCTCTATGTTTTTTCTTGATATACATAAAGATATCAGGGTATTTTTCATCATATTCCTCACCAATCTTGGAGCTACCGTCCGTTGAATCATCGTCAACGATGATGCATTTGAACGGATATACGCCGTGATTGTTAAGCACACTGTCAAGTGTGTTCCTAAACACGTTGATTTTATTATAAAGTGGTATGACTAGCGTAAATCCCTTTTCCATAACTTATTTATGATATATCTTTTGATTATTAATATACAAAATATTTTGGAATAAGTTTGAAATTCTTTATATTAAATATATACACCTTATAAAAAACATGAACAAAATAATAATTGAAACCCTTGACCATATAACAGTTTGTTACTACAAATATGTTGAAAGCGTCAAACTGATGATTCAGGAGCATTACGATACCCCTGAATATGATAACACTATTATATTTATTAACATTCTCCCGAATTATACACCTTTTTACGGCTGTATGGGTGAATTATTCAGTAGAAGGATATATTATTTTCTGGAACACAAAGTAACTAATGAGTATTATAATTCAAGATTCTATGGTAGTGACGAAATATATGCGGATGGTATGAAATGTGCCAATATCACTGAAATGTGGACAATGGATTACAGACCACAGTTTGCCTATAGATGTGAAGAACTATTGGGTATTCCTGTCAAATACGTGCCAGTCAGATACACTTCACTAATTAAACCAGTTGAAAACATATACACAACGCCGAAAGGAACTGACCTTTGTTTGGTTGGTTGTATATCCAAAGTGTATACACCGTTGAGATATGATTTTATGGAAAATTTCAATAACCAGAAACAAATTTCACTTAAAATTGTGACACAAACTGACAATATCAGGTCTTCGATAATTGAGATGAATACCAGCAAATATATAATCGACATCCCACGTGAAATTGAACAATTAACACAGAACCAAGTACGTATATTTGAACTGTTGTGTATGGGATATACCGTATGTGTGAAAAAAAGTGATATCAATATATTTCCTGGATTGATTTATGAGTGGAACACTGTTGATGACCTGATTAATATTGTAAAAAACTGTGAATACTTATCACCAGCCGAAGCTTACAAAGAAATGACTTATTCTGATGAAGCTTATAACAAATATGTTAATAATTTAATTAAATTGCAATCATGAGAACACTATTATGTGCCATCGGCAGGATGGAAAACGATTATATCCGTGAATGGGTTGAGTACAACAAAAATATTGGTTTTGATAAAATCTGTTTGTTTGACAATAATTTTGATGGAGAACAGGATTTTCGTGACATTATCGGTGACTATATCGAAAGTGGCTATGTTATATTGAAAGACTATAGAAACAAAAGTATCTGTCAATTACAGGCTTATACCGAATGTTATGCTGAATACGGAAATGAATATGACTGGATTGCTTTCTTCGACTGTGACGAATTTATTACTTTAATGTGTCATAAGAATGTTTCAGACTACTTATCCGATGAAATGTTCAATGGTTTTTATGCTATTAAACTAAACTGGGCGTTATATGGTGACAATGATATGTTATATAACGACGGCAGACCACTGGTTGAAAGATTTAAATACCCAATACCAACAAACAAGCCAACACATAATGGTGATATTGAAAACAAAAGAACTAAAACAATTGTTAGAGGAAATCAAAAAATAAAATTAAATGAAAATGATGAAGGCTTCGTTTTTTTGGATACGCATTCAGTGAATTTATACCCAGCTTGTAACAATTCAGGAAAAGAAGTATTATGTACTGAAAGTATGATTCCAACTTCATATGAATACGCATATTTAAGGCATTATGGTACCAAAACCGCACGTGAATATTGCAACAAGATACGTAGAGGCTTTGCTGATGAAAACAATAACTATTATTGCAACATGAATGGGTATCGATATTTAATTGAAAGAGTGTTTTTTACAACAAATGATATAACACCAGAAAAAGTGCAGATTTTCAAAGATGTTCTTGGAGTGGATGTATCATATTTACTTAAATAATTGAACAATGGAATACACTGGATTAAAAAAATATAAAGAGCATTTAGAAAAACAGGAAGAAAAAAAGAAAAAGAAAAAAGCCGCAGAGAAAGCCAAAGCCCGCGCCAAAAAGAAAGAGGAAACCCATCAAAGAATGCTGAAGAAAAGGCGTGAGGCTTACAAGCCAATTCACAAAAAAAACCTCAGGAAAAGGCAAAACAAACGCGCCTATGCCAAAAGAAGGGCAGCTGAATTGGAAATCCACAAGAAAAACGGTGATGTCTACGGATTCTACCGTATTGTTCTTACCAAGAATTACCGACAGTTTGATGAACTATCCTATTCCTGGTGGATGCTGACAGCCTACAAGAAATTCAACAAATATATTGAAGACAACCATAAAGACGTGATATGTGAGAAAATAATATCACAGTCAAACAAACAGGACAGCGAACCTGTCAAATATGAAATACTGCTCCTGAAAAAAATTGACCCAGAAACCGATGACGGTGTAAGGGAATTGCGTAATGAGGAAGGCATGTTCATTGAAAACAAAATCACCAACAACGAGAAATACGCAATCATAGCCAAATCAGATTGGTATATCCCAGAAACATATAATGTGTATGGGTACAACCCAGTGTCAGACCGCAAGACTGGAAGATGGATATTTGATAACTTAATCAATGTGAATTGTGACAAATACCACATGAAAAACGTGTTTATGTGTGACAACAAACTGATTATACAATACGACAGCGACTTGGATTTTGTTCTTTGCAAAACACCAAAAGAATGCCTGAGACTATATAACGCTCTGGAATACAATATGGGGAAGAAGAACAAATATGTCCTATTTTCAAACTACCTGGTTGATGCCAGGAAATCGTGGCTCTATAATGAATTAGAAAAGAAAACTGGTTGGGACAGGGATACTTTGTACAAAAAGAAAGGTTAAAAATATTTATTATATAATAACCTTTACATTATGAGAGCTAAAACGGCAAAAGATATATTTTTAGGCGCATTCAGTGAGAATGGCATTGGTTCAGCGAAAAGAATTATCGCTGCATTGATTATAACTGGTGTAATGTTCTGCACTGTGTGGTCATGTGTCAAATACGGAATGACCGATAACATAAAATCGGTCATAGAGACCGAAATTTTGACCGCTGGTGGTCTTTTGGGTATAACTAGTGTCACGAATATCTGGAAGAAAAATAATCTTCCCACAGAGGAAAATATGGGCGAAAAAAAAGAGGATTAATTTAACCCCTCTTTTGCCGTCAACTTAAAATTGATACCTAACACCATCACATTAACCTCATCACCCCTTTCATAACCAACCATTGTCTTATGTTCCCTTTCATACAGGGTTTCATCAATACCCTGCAGGTCGAGTGGAGGTATTGCCAATTCAATGACAAGACCATCCCTGAAATCTATCTTATGTTTGCTGTTCATAAGAAGCATTTGTTCATCCATCGCCGTGGCGATATTGTATAAATCATCCAATCCTACCATTTATATTTAGCCTAAAGTTTTATTCAATCTTTCAAAAAACCTTTTAACTCTAATCTTGAAAGGTATCTTGTATTTCTGTGGTTTCGATAACGCAGTAGTTATTTCGGTTTTGTTAACCCTTTTTATTTCCTTAACAAAATCGTCTATATATGATTTTGCCTTTATCTCAACCACCTTGTCCTCCTGGGACATCTTTTCTATTTCATTGTCATATGTTCCCATATCAATTCTCCCCTCCATTCTCGTCTATATAAGCCACCGTACCGTGTCTTTCGCAAGCCTCCTCAAAATTATGGAGCAGCCATACGGCACCACTGGTAAAACCAGCGTCAAGAATTGGTATAAGCCACCATAAACCAGTTCCAGCCAAAACAATGTTAAACGGCGTGAAAACAGCGACTGGTATCAGCAAGTCAACAATACTGACCACCAGACCAACCCAGGTTGAAAAACACATCATACAAGTGAAAAGTTTACCGAATCCATCACTGATATTATTGGCAACCTCACGCCACCATTCAAACATATTAAAAGGACCTTCCGCAAAGCATACCATGTTTGCAAGTCCGTAAGCGAATAAAATGTAACAAAAGACTATTAAAAAATTCATATTAATTTATTTACCAATTTCCTGTTCTATTATTGCGTCAATATCACCAGTGTATTGTTCATCACCTGATACTTCACCATCACCCTGGTTTTCATTATCGTTTTCCTGTGGTTCAACAATGTTGTCTGGTTTTGCAACAGTTTCTGTTGTAGAAGTCTTTGTTTTTGGTGTTTTTTTACCCTTGGACTTTGTTTCTTTCTCCTCAATTACAAACTTGACATTCTTAAGTTTTTCATAAGGGGTATCAGACAAGAACAAATCCTGAAGCTCCTTGACTTTCTCCTTGTAAAGTGTTGCCTTTTTCTCAAATTCCTTGTTGACGGTAATGGTCTCTTCAATCAGGTCAAATACATTGTCCGAATCCTCAATGGTTGATACATACCAGTGCAAATCCTGGACAGTCTCATCCTTTGAATATGCAACACTCTCATCCTTCGGTTGGATGATTTGCCAATTCTTGTTAAACCTGATTTTCAAGATAAAAGCCCCGTCCTTATACATTATGTCAGGTCTGTAATCCTGGAGGTCTCTTATCCTGTCCTGAAACGATTTCGCCATTACAATCCAAAGAATATAATTGTTATTATATAAGCAAGTGAACTGAAAGTCAGTACAGTTCTCAAATTAGTTGATTCATACTTTTCTTCATTTTTCAAGGCAACAAACACCCTGTAACCTTCCTTAAGTATATTAAGTATCGCCATCACAAGGATGAAACATAAAATCATACTTTTAACCATATCTATATCAATTTTAAGTTATATACATAATATACAAAAAAAATCCCATAAATCAAAAAGAAATATGGGATTATGTTTTAATAAGTGTATAATTATTCAAAATTTGTAACTCATGCCAGGTTGTGTACAAAATACAACACTGTCATCCTTACAGTCTCTGACAAGATAACACCCACCATGCATTCCTTTATTTTTAGCGTCTTCGATTGCTTCTTCCAGTTCATCTTCCTGATAATATGTATATACTTCACCAGAAGCTTCGTCTTCAAGGGCATATGACGGGGTTGAACTATAGCTTTCATTCATCACTCTCTTCACGCTCTCCATTATCATATGTCTCAATTCACTTTCGTTAATTCTAACAACTTTTTGGGTATTTTCATTAACATCGTCATCCTGCATATTGGCAACCCAATCGGCAGCACCACCTTTTTTAAGAGTTTTTGACCATGGGTTTTTTCTGTCACCCTCACGTTTGAATATATCATATGTTTTCTTAGCCTTTTCACCTGGTTTCTGTTTCACGCCACGACAACTATTATGTGTATATTTTCTCATATCACTGTAATCATCCCTGACTTTGCGTTTCTCATCGTCACTTAGTCCATAGCCATTGCCACGACTTTCATTTAATACACATATCACCATTCTTCTGATATCACTTTCCGTAAGTTTAATAATCTGTTTCACTTCTTTAATCTATTTAATATTTTATTTCTCATCCAGCAAAACTGCCAGTCTTTGTGCATATGCTGACAAGTCTTTCATGAGTTGTACTGTCTCTTTTGGCGCTCCGCCACACCATATTACACCGAAATAGCCAATTACATTGTCGCTTCCATGTAAAGTATAGCCACAAAGGAACGTTGAATTATTGACTAATAGCCTCTCAGCGAATTTTTCATCAATACGTCCCAAATCATTCATTCCGCCGCAAAATGCGTTATGTTCAAACATGAATGTTGGAAACGATAATCTTGATAGATTAAATTGGGTGTAGTCAGCGTCAACTGGAAGAATGCCTTCCCTACATACCTCATAGGTCATTTCACCATAGATGAATGGTAATCCAGCAACGTTTTTGGTACCATTGTGCATTTCAACAACGCATACACGGTCTGCACCGTATTTGTACAAAACTTCGTTCAATATCTGGTCGATTTTAGGGCTGTTTTCGTAACGTTTCTCAACAGCTCTGTCGTGAGCCTCTATCTGCTCCTGTTGGTTTTTATCTATCGCTGTTTGGACTGTTTTGTCGATATTTAAGAGACTTACGGCTGTAAACACCACACAAGCAAATATAATTATGTATCCAATTGTACGAGCAAATCCAAAGTTTTTAATGAATTTAACCAATGGGTCAACTAAATTTGATAAAATTGTCCACATTTTTTGTCTTTTCCTCATAAGTTAGTTTAGTTATTTAGCTTTTCCCTGAAATTAGAGATACTTTCGGACATTGTTTCCATTTTGTCCGTATCTACTTTTTTATTATCATCGCTATATCTGTACCCTGCCAATCTTTTCATTTTTTCCAGTTCTTCATTAATAGCTTGCTTGTTGAATTTGTTTGTAATTTCCATATGAACATAACCAAACGGGTCAGCCTTACACTCTATCAGATAATCCGTTCCAGTCTTGTCTTGCATGTAGAATCTGTTCTCGTCAATCCTGTAATCCTCAGGAACCTTTGAGAGAACTTGTGATTCACTTAAAAATATAGTATTCTTGAATTTTAATCTCTTAATCTGCTTTGCCTCATTGAAAGCGGTTTTGTTCGAATAGTCAATCTCGTCTTTTTTGATTCTGGCTTTAAGACCTGATTCACGCTCGATGGTGTCAAGGTCGTTCCTGTCTTTTGACATCTCTTTCCTTGCCTGATAGAAATTCTTGTTTCCTTCAAAATCAAGTGACTGGTCATAGCCGTTTTTCTCTTTGTTCTGGACTGATGGATAACCCTCCGCCTGAGCTTCAACCCTGTCTTTCCATTCTTTGCCTGGGTCATACTCAAAATTGACATCAAGTGTTGTCTTGTTGTAGTCTGGGAACTCGACTCTTGGCTTAACTGGTTTATCTTCCCTGCGACCGTCTTTGTCCAGTTTCTCTGCATTCTTGGTAATATCCCTAACAGCCTTTTCTTGTTCTTTCTTGTTTGAACTCTCAACACCACTACCAATTTTGGGGTCAAACTCCTGTTTGGTGTTGCTTGTCTCGTTCAACAATAACTCGCCGATGGTATAATATTCTTCAAGTTTCATTGCTTTTATTCTTTTTTATTTTGTTTTATTCTTTTTTATTTTTTTCTCTCTTTAAAATAATCTGGCACCTGTGTTCAGTTTCAGTCCAGCTATGAATCTGGCATACATCAACTCGAACTCCCTGTCCATATTCCTTTTCTCTGGCTCCTTGGATTGTTCCTCATTCAATTCACTTTCAAGCATATCTATCTTGTGAAAGATATTGCTTCTTTGAAACTCACCTGTATAACCGTATATATCTGCCATGTTCTAAAATTATATTTATTTATAAATAGCATTATAATTATTTTTTTACCTTATTTTTTCTTTCTACCTAATGTGAATGGAACCGTTCCGTAATATTCTCCACATTCACTGCACTTATATATTGGTTCTCCACATATGTATGTACCAACTTTTCCACCACATTTCTTGCAAAATTCTGGCACAACCTTCCCTTCATCGTTCTTCACAACTTTCTTTCTTTTCTTATTTTCACCGACATTACTCTTGCCAACCCTGTCGTGCATACCCATTGTATCACCTGGTGTTCTGTCTAGAGCTGGTTCTACAAAATCTTTGTCACTACCACCAAAAGCTGGAGCAACAAATTCACCTGGCAAACCACCAGTACCAGTAGCTGTTGCTTCAAATACAAATTTGTTTAATATATTGGAAACCATCTCATTTATTTCTTCACTACCATCTGGTTCACCATTATTTTCTTGTGCATTCATCTGTCTTCTTCTTTCGGCTTCCTCATGTCGTCTTTCCTCTTCGCCAATCTTTTCCTTACGGTACGCTTTGAATTTCTCCTCATCCTTGGTGTAGTCACGTTTCTTGTATGTACCTTTGACATCAACCCTTGACAAAAAGTCTTCAAGGCAAGCATCTACGTTGTAATCAATATCATCACACATATGGTCAGCTTCCTCATAACTTAATCCAAGTTCCTTCTGGACAAACTTGGCATCTGGTTCGTTACCACCACCACTGAAAGCATGTTTCTCGTTCCTGTTCAAAGCATTACCCTTTAATGGGACATAACCCCTGAACTTATTTCCGTCGAAGTATACAAAGAAACAAACAGGACACTCCCAGTCACCACCAGCATCACATTGAATGTACGGGAAACCTTTCTTTGACATCTTTATGCCTCCAAAGGCATCGACATTCTCGGTATCGAATTTATATTTTCCATCCCAAATGTCATCATACAAGGCACTGGCATATTTCGATTTCTTGTTTAATTTATTATTATAACACAAATTGTATACGAAATTACCTGGTGATGGGGTTAGTTGCAATTCACCTTTATATTTGGCTTCCTGTTCCATAGCATACATATGATATGCGTGTATCATTTCTTGTTTGAAATCCTCGACTGACATTTTGACAGCATTTCTGCCACCCTTTCTTAGTTCGACATCCATATTGACATAATTCTTGCCCTCATTGCAAGGGACAACTACTTTCAGCCTTTTAAAATTATCTGAATCCAGACTGTTCTTATCTAAAATCTCTTTAATTGTATCTGGCAATTTTTTGATATATTCCTTAACTTCATCTGGATTTTTCCATTCATTGATAAACTTTTCATCATCAATATATTTAATTGCCTTGTTGATTTTATTTGTAAAATCAAATCTCTTATCCAACGATTTAAGCGAATAGAAGAAATTATAAATCTGCAGCATATACATAATAACACCCAAATAAGTGAACACCGATGATTTGTCGTTCCAATTTTTATCAATGTTCTTTAATTGTTCCCCGATATTATTATATGCAACTTCACCAAACTCATCCAACGCGGAATCGTTTTGTAATGGCAAGTGACCCCAATATCCTTCATTCAGTATATTATATCTATATATATTAGCATGTCTTGATAAATCACCCGAATCTTTCCTTGACCCCTTATAAACAAGTTTTATTGCAGTAGTTGGTATCGGGTTGTCATATACAAAACACCCCTTCATATGTGTATCAGGGTCTGGGTTTAGATGTGTTTTATCTAATTGTTTAGTATCAACTGCATATATATCATCATCATATGTGCTATCATATTCACCAAACTCATTATAATCATACAGAAAAACATATGGTTTTAAACCATCCTGGTCATCCCAATGGGCTTTATATGAATATCCAACAGAAGGTATCAATCCATTCTTTAAAATAGATTTTCTTACTGACACAGGTGCTTTGTGGTATAAAATACCAACATTATTTTCATACCCTTCCAATATGTTTGAAATCAAATTTTTTACTTGTATATCTGTTAATTCCATAATCTATTTTTTAGGTTTAAATCTTTTTGCAAATGTCCCACATGACCAAGCCCAGTCATATTTGTCAATATCCGATACTGGAATCCACTTAAACTTCGTGTTTTCCTCGTCACCCTCGCCTGGTTTATAATCACTTGTCTTTCCTGGCAAATATATCTTGAAATTGGTACCCCACTCTTCCTTGCTTGCCAGTACCAAATCCTTCTTGTCAAACTTAATCCCAGATTCCTCCTCACATTCCCTGATAGCACCATCCTCTGGAGATTCGTATTTGTGCCTGTGACCCATAGGCGGATTCATTTTACCACCCTCGTCATCCCATTCATTCTTAATTCTCTTAGCTGCAAGGATACACCATTCGTCTTTATTGTTTTTAGCATAGGCATACACTGCAGATGACTTTCTACCATCCTCACCAGTGACAGCCTCGGACAATATACTATATACTATGTTGTTAACCATCTCATTCAACCCTGGCTGCTGCTGTATGGGTTCTTCAGTTTCGTAATCACACAACACACCATCCTTTCGCATTAAATACTTTTTATCATTTAATTTAACCAAAGCCAACCCTCCATAGAAATCACTACACACATCATACCACTGGTTACTTAATAACTGACCGTTATCCTGTCGTACCCAATTATATTCACCATATAATTTAACCCTAGCCAACCCTTCATGGAAACCCCAACACGCATCATACTCCTGATTATTTAATAACTGTCCATTATCCGCACGTACCCAATTGAATCCAGTAATTAATTCAACCACAGCCAAGCCTTCACTGAAACCCCAACAATAATCATACCACTTGTCACTTAATAACTGACCGTTATCACGTCGTACCCAATTATATTTACTACTTAAATTAATCACAGCCAACCCTTCATTGAAATCACCACACCCATCATACCACTTGTCACTGAATAACTGTCCGTTATCCTGTCTTAACCAATTCCATTTACTACTTAATCTAACCTTAACCAACCCTTCACGGAAATCGCCAACATATTTAAACACGTCTTTAGGAGATTCGCCGTTCCTTAGTCTGTTCATTGCATCGTCAACAATCCCCTGCCATTTTCCGTTCGGTTTGAACACCTCAAAGAAATTCCTCCCAATAACCTGGCTTATCTGTTTGACATTCATTATGTTGTCGTCACCACCATTGTCATGGTTCCACCTGCATGTGCAGGTGTTCAACCTGCCGCTTTCATCAACGCTGACGGCAATCATCGACAAGCCGTAACTGTCCAACGGACAACCTTCACCCACTTGTTCAGGTTCGTTCTCAAATCCGTTCCTCAAACAGAAATAGAACTGTCCTAAACCATTGGATGTGTACGAGTCAAGCATATTTTCGTCATGTGTCACACACCATGAGGTATATTGTCCATATTGTGAAGCTTGTTCAAAATTGTCAATTCTGACGATTTGGTAGTCACCATTCTCCGTAAACTGCATATTACCAAGTTCTTCACGTTCCTGGTCATCCATTTGTTTCATCGCAGTAGAAAAACGCTGTATGACATCCTGTGCCGACATGCCGTTAAGATTGCGGTCGTATTCGTTGAAATGACCCTGTGTCAGGAGTTTAAGTGTCTTGTTGAGATTCTGTATCGTGGAGGCATCGGTCAACTGTTTATCAAGGAACATCCTGGTCACACCCAGGATGAACTTTGCAGCGTTCTTGTCCCTGAGGACTGGCAAATCGTTTCGCAAATCCACACGGATGAATTTGTCAGCCTCTTCAGCCGACTTTCCCGTGCGCTGCATGAACAGACGTTTTGCTGCGTCGATGGATTTGCTTTCCTGACTCTCGTTAAGAGTGTATGGGTTGCCACCAACTGATTTTATATCTTTCTTTTTCTTTCTTACACTGATGCCACCGAACAACGGTTGCACAAACTCACCGCTTCCGAAACCGTTTCCGTCAACGCCAGAACAGCTTGCGGCTCCGCCACCAGCGGCACCTTCTTCGTCGAGTTTATTATCCTCTATTTTCTCGTTATATATTTCAACCGCATCGTCAAGGTATTTACCCATCCCATATTTCGGATTGCCAGCTTGGTTGATAAATCCCATAGTCAACGGAGAAGCTTTGGCAATTCTGAGGGAGTCACACATAGGGTCATGTTCAAAAAGATTTTCATTAATCTTTCCTTCAACATCAGGGAACAACATGTCATACAAAGCATCAAGCTTTTCATTGAAACGTTCCTTTGGGACTGAATATTTCACAATCATCTTAGCGGTGTGCGGATTCCCCTCGGCATCGTGGTCGTCGATTGCCATTTTCTTGGTAATGACCTTATTATCTACCAAAGCCTTGATTAATTTATTTTTATCCAAACCATTCTGAGTGAATATCATATCAGGCTCAGCACCTGTCGGGTCTTCCAACAATGCAGCCAAGAATTTCTTGATATTCGCTTTGAATTTGAACTGAGTCATTGTAAGTAAGTCTTTCAACTCACCAGCAATATCCTCGTTTATAATTATAATTCTATTTTTGTTCGTTGTTTCCGAAACTTTTTTATTACCATACGGATTTCTCGGATGTCTATCACTTGCCTCGCCATTATTAACCAATTCGTAAGGAACTACATCATATATTTCAAACCCATTAACTGTGTTGGGATTAAAAAAGACATATCCTTTATCGGTGGTGACTCTATAGTAACCACCATAAAAACCATCACAACTATATACTAAATATGGAAATTTCTGTAAATTAAACGCATATATCTCAAACGGTTGTCTATTTTCCCTACTATTTTGAGTATCTTGTACTTTAATGAACTGACCAGCGCATATTGATATTTCAAATTTAGGGCGGTCAAAAACAATTCTGTAAGCAGATTCATAAATTATTGCAATATTAAAACCCGCCTCTGTCAATATGATAGCAAAAACATCTCTATCAAACTCATATACCTCACAAGCCTTAACCCATTCATCTAAAATTTCATTTCCGTTAATTGTGTATACAATATTGAATAATTTATTCTCATTCATTACCACAACATAACATGTACTACGTGTCTGCATAACTTTATTATACCACTTATCTGTTATAACTCGTGGCGTGCCATATGTACATGACATAACAGTAGTTTTGTTATTTTTATTTAAAAAAATAATACCATTACGATAATCTACATCATCATATAAATCTTCAATTAATAGTTCGCCATCATTACCGCATATAATGTATTTTGGCTTATTCATGTCATCATTTTCATAACGGAACGCAAAATATTTTAACCCATCATTATACACACTATCTAAATCTATATATCCACCCTCTTCCTCATCATCATACTCATCTACATCAGTATCAAATAAAGGCACTAAATCATCATCATCGGCTGTAATTGAATACCATCCGCAATATCTATCGCGAAACTCATTAATAGCCTCCGAAATAATCATTTTTCTTTTGTTAGCCAACTCTTCTTCAGTATAAGGAATAAATGTCTGATAAAAACCACGACCAATTATTTGTTCAAGCTGCTGTGGTGTCATAATGTTATCATTTCCACCATTTTCGTGATTCCATCTACAAGTAATGGTGTTTGGACTACCGTCTTCATTAACACTAACAGCTATCATAGATAATCCATAACTATCTAACGGGCAATTTTCACCAGGCTGTTGCGGTTCATTTTCAAACCCATTTTTTAAACAAAAATAGAATAACCCCAACCCATTATTTGTATACGAATTATATGCACCTTCATCTTGTGTTACACACCATGAAGTATAATCACCATATTGGCTTGAAACCTCGAAATTAGGGACTTTTACAATATTGTATTCATTGTTTTGTGTATATGTTCTACTAGCCGATAATTCCTTTTCACGTGCGATATCGTTTGTTATTACACCAGAAAACCTCTTAATAAGGTCATTTGCCGACAAATTATTAAGGTTATAATCATATTCATCAACATGTGCATTACTACCAATATAGCGTAATGTTTTATTGAATTGCATAATTGTATTAGCATCAGTAAATTGGTCGTCAATAAACATTCTTGTTATACCAGACAGAAACTTACATGCAGCAATCCTAGAATTGGGAATATCATGCCTTATACCATCTATAATATTCTGTGCTTGTTCTTGCGAATAACCCTTTGAAATACAGTATTTCCTAGCAAGATTTATATTTTTGCTTTCCCTGTTTTCAAATATTAAATGCTTTATTTGATTACCAATTTCCTCATTTATGATTATAATCTTTGACATTTTAAATTTACTTTTTCTTAATCATTGTTTTCCAGAATGATTTCTTCAACCACATATTTTCAATAAATTCTGCCACAACATCAACGGCTATGTTATGAACCTTCTTCTCAAAGTCCTTGCTCTTCATATAGTCCTCAATCTGGCTTTCAACCTGGCTTCTTGTCATATCCTCATTGAGTGGCATAATCTTCTTGAGGCATTCCATCACCATCAGGTTAATATCGTTTTCTGTTATGCTGATTTTCTTGTTCATGATATAACTAATATATAATAATAAATATTAATTAACAATAAAAAAAGAGCCATATCAAATATGACTCTTGAAAAAACATGTTTTACTGAAAAAATTAGTCTAAATCATCGCCTGGAACAATGCCATATTCACCCATTATATCATCACCCCAGCCATAACTTTCCTGCATTGGCTGCTGTTGTGGCTGTTCCTGTGCCTCCGCACCCTGGTCACCAACAGGTGCACCGCCGTTTGCCTGTCCCTGGGTATTGTTCTGTACATCCTCTGGGTCTCTGTAATTCGACGGTCTGCAGTCCTCTGACTTGGAAATCTCGTCACGCCAGTTCTTGCACACACCATTTACTTTACTCAATGTCTGGATAGTCTTGTCTGAAATTGGCATATATGGGTTTGACCACACATAACAGCCAGCGCCGTCACCGACTTTGTATCTGAACTGGAACTTAGCGTCGTTCATTTCTGGAATTACACCACTTAATGTAATGTCACCGTCACTTGGATAATAAAGCATCGGGTTCTTAATCTGGTTGAAATCAGCGCCAAACTCCTGTTTTGCTGCTGCCAGCACATTGGTCATCAAAGTGTCCTGTGCTGAATATGGGATAGCGTCATTGTTATCCTTTGGGTCATTGTTTCTGTCATTGGCTTCCCTGAGAAGTCTGAATGACTCATAAATGTCTTGTAAATTGTTCATTTCTATATATTGTATATGTCTTCTTATTAATCATAACTTACACCCATTGAAGTGGTCACATATGTGATTTTGGTCGGCTGGGCATTGTTCTGTTTGGAGAAATCAACCCTCAGGTTTTCAACATTCAGAATAGGCTGCTTAGGTTCCTCTTTCTCATCTTCTTCTTTCCCAACTTCTGCTTTCTTTTCCTCGACTTTCGGATAGACAGCATTCTTGGTCTCATCAAGCATTTCTGAAACAACGTTCTTAATATCTTCCTGTGCTTCACTTGTCAGTCCAAGGTCTCTCCATTTTTCCTCTGGGGTCTTTTCCTCTAAAATAACTTTCACTGCCTCATTAACACTTTCAATATTGAACTCACTGTAGTACTCAGGGTTCACTTCCTTGTCAGCATATTTGGAATCAATTCCATTTACAATAGTTTCAACATCTTCAACTGGCAAATATGGTCCCATAATAGGTTCGTTATTCCTGGTTTCTTTTTGTTCATTAATAGTCTTCTCAATCTCATCCGCAACCCTAATATTCTCTTCTGTTATCTGTTGACTGAGAATTTCATTAAGTTCAGCCTCGGCATCTATTAATTTATTTTCATCAGTCTTCTTGGTTTTTGGTGTGGTCTTTTTCTTGTTTGTGGTTTTCTTTTTCTTCTCTTCCTTCGGTAAGCTTAATGTGCAGTTTTCTGACTGCTGTGCAAACTCATCCAAAGTTTCCTTCTCTGTTTTCTTTTTCTTGGTTGTCTTTTTTGCATTATCTTCCTTCTTTGGTTCTTCAGTGAATGTCTCACCAACTACCGTATCAAGAAACTCGTCAACAACCCCAGTGCTTTCAACCTTTTTCTTGGTTTTCTTGGTTGTTGCTCTCTTCTCTGTTGTATCCGTCTTAGCTGTTTTTTTACTAGTTGCCATAATATATTATAAATATTTATCTATTATTTTTTCTTGTCGCTTTTTCTATTTCAATGCTAGCTTCTATAATTTTCTTCATTAGAATTTCATCCCATTCACTATCTTCAGGACGTGGCGGATAATGTCCATTCTTACCAAAACAACCGTCAATAATTGTTCGGTCATTGGTTTCACCCAAATATGGTGCAAATACAAATCCTTCCATTAATACAATTCCTTAAATTCAGCATAACAGTTATTGCTCATAGCTTTAAATTGAAGTTTTTCGATTGACTCGTCCTTAATCTGTCTCACACGCTCCTGTGTCAATCCCATTTCCTCACCAATTTCATCCAAAGTCTTCTCTTGGGTATTGTTTAAACCGAAATATGCCTGTAGCACCCTGTATTCACGTTTTGTCAGACAAGACAAAAGTTCATCAATCGCATTCGACCTGCTTTGGATGTCGTGAACCTCGTCCTCGAATTCTGTGTTAATCAATTCACTGGTGGTCTCTTCATCAAAGATGTAGTCGTCAACATTGGTGAACTCCTTATCTATGTTGTTGTTCTGCACATATAACTGGATTGCCTGTGTTATCCACGGTCTTGCACAGGTTATGAACTTCGTTCCCCTGTCTGGGTCAAACTTTTTAGCTGCCCTGATAAGACCAAGATTGCCTTCTGATATCAAATCGTAAAGTGGCAAACCTGTCCAGGCATATTTCTTGGCAATCGTTACCACGTATTTCAGATTGGCTTCAACCAACTCGTTAAGAGCCTTGTTGTCGCCGTCCTGTATCCTCAACGCCAACTCGCGTTCCGTTTCCCTGGATAATCCCTTACCCTTCTTTAATGTTCCGCAATACTTTGCTAAATCATTGAAATTTTCATCATAATAATTCATTTTTGTAAGTTAGACAATATTTTTATTCATACCTATAATATACAAATTTTTTGTTAAATTAACAAAAAAAAAGTAAGAAATATTTATATGTAATATTAAGAATAAATAACATTTAATTTAATAATAATTAAACAAAATCTAGATTTAAAAATTATGAAGTACTTACGTAAATTCAACAGCGTCGAGGAACGCACAGCAGCACTTGCCAACGCTGGTGTCAGTATCTTGTCTTACACAACAGGCACAGGTGGCGGAATGAATATAGCGGTTTACACACCGATACCTCCTTCCAACTTAACAATCAGTTGTTCAGACAACACTGTTACTATAACTGCAACCAATGCAACAAGCATACAATACAGTCTAGACCAGACACCATATAAAGTGTATACAGCCTACACTGAGCCGTTTACAATTTCACAAACCATCACTGTATACGCTAAAGCCATAAACAGCGACGGCGAGATAGAAGCTTCACAGGAATGTGTATATGTTGAACCTATTGACTATACAGTACCGTTTTATCTTGAGGATATAAGTGGTAGTGATAATACGGTTCAAATAAAAAAATCAAATAAGTCAGCACCAGGACTTAGTATTCAAAAGTCAACAAATGGTACATCATGGACTACAGTGGGTACTACATCTACAACCGCAATTACTGCAACTATACCAGCTAATGGTAAACTGTATTTAAGGTGTAATGCAAATTCATGGGGCGCTTCAACTTATTATAATTCAATCAATACCACAGGTAACTGTAATGCTGGCGGTAATATAATGTCATTGATTTATGGAAGTAACTTCACTGGAAATGAAAGAACTTTCCCATCCAATTCAACATATACATTTGCGAATTTATTCTATCAAAACAAACGCCTTATAAATGCAGAAAATATGTTATTACCAGCTACTACCTTAGTTGCTAATTGTTATGACCGCATGTTTTGGGGTTGTGGATTAACAACAGCACCTACATTATCAGCAACTATGTTGGCTGAAAGTTGTTATGATGGAATGTTCATTGGTTGTAAGTCATTAACAACTGCGCCAGCTTTACCAGCCACCACATTGGCTCATGCCTGTTATGAATATATGTTCTTGGGTTGTACCTCATTAGCAACAGCACCTGCGTTACCTGCTACTACTTTAGCTACTAGTTGTTATGGTTATATGTTTCAACAATGTACTGCATTAACAACGGCACCAGAATTGCCAGCAACTACTTTATCTGGAGGATGTTATCAATATATGTTCAATGGTTGTACCAATCTTAATTATATTAAATGTCTTGCAACTGATATATCAGCATCAGTTGTTACAACAAATTGGGTGCAAGATGTTGCATCAACAGGTACATTTGTCAAAGCAGCTTCTATGACAGATTGGACAACAGGAAACAACGGTATACCAACGAACTGGGTTGTCAAGAACCCAAGTGGTATTTTTTTATCACAGGAATTGAATGTAGCAACCATTATAGTTGGTAACCTTGACACAGGAACAGGTTATTACACAATCAACGGCGGTTCACACATATCATTGTCTGAAGGCACAACAAACATTCCAATCACCCAGGCAATGAACGGTCAGACACTCCTTGCCTACGGTGAATTCGACAGTGAAGCAATTCAACAAACATTGACATTATCTTGGACTGACTACAGCCCAGCTGTCACAATTACCGAGACTGACAACTATGTCACCATAACGTCAGCAACGGCTGACAGCATCACATACAGGCTTGGTTCAAGCGGCGAGTACACCACATACACAGCCCCTGTGTACATTGCTTCTGACACAACCATATATGTCATCGCAACCAGAACTGTGTCTGATGTTGCATACACAACCAACGAATCACAGGCTGTCACACATACAGTCATTCCACCAAGCAACCTGACTATCAGTTGTGTTGCTAACACTGTTACAATAACTGCTGACAATGCACAGACAATTGAATACAATACGGACGGCAGCTCAACGTATACAACCTACACAGCACCATTTGCAATCACAGAGACTGTGACTGTATATGCAAAGGCAACCAATGTAGATGGTTCAATAACCGCTTCACAGGAATGTGTCTATACTAAAGACAGTATACCGTTCTATATTGAAAATGTAAGTGGCAGCAGCAATACCGTGCAAATAACAAAATCAGGTGCGAATGCCCCGTCACTTACAATATATAAGTCAACTGATGGTGAAAATTGGGTATCAATGGGTACTACATCAACAACCGCAATTACTGCAACTATACCAGCTAATGGTAAATTATATTTGAGGTGTAATACTCAAAAATGGGGCAAATCAAGTTATTATAATTCAATCAATACCACAGGCAACTGTAATGTTGGCGGTAATATAATGTCATTATTATATAATGATAATTTTATTGGGAAAACTTCATTTGGAAGTGGCACAACTTATATATTTAGTAATTTATTTAATTATAACACACATTTAATTAATGCATCTGAACTATTATTACCAGCCACTACATTGGTTAATTATTGTTATAGTAATATGTTCAATGGTTGTACATCATTGACCACTGCACCTGCATTGCCAGCTACCACACTGGGTACTTATTGTTATAAATCTATGTTCTATGGTTGTACAGCATTAACCACTGCACCTGCATTGCCAGCTACCACACTGGCTGCTTATTGTTATAATCTTATTTTCTATGGTTGTACATCATTGAACTATATCAAGTGTCTTGCAACTGATGTATCAGCATCAAATTGTACAACAAATTGGGTGAAAAATGTTGCTGCAACTGGTACATTTGTCAAAGCAGCTTCTATGACAGATTGGACAACTGATAATAATGGTATTCCGTCAGGTTGGACTGTGGAAGATGCAACAGAATAAAATTAATTAAATATATACAAACAAATAAAGCCCGCCAGTTAATGGCGGGCTTCTTTATTTTATACATAACATCCATTATCACTTATACGGGTCTGCAATGTTGTTTTCCTGGCAATATTTGTCCCACTCCTTGTTCCTTCCCCTCCTTAACTCAGTTACAGTATCACACCATTCTCTGAGTTTCGGACATTGCATAGTATAATGAAGTTCACAGTAATCATTGACACAATCATCTCTCCAAACCCTGTCTTTACATTTTTCATGTGGACGGCAAGGCATTGAATTTTGTAGTTTTTCCTCAAGTTCTTTGAAAAAGTCATTATGCATATCCGTGTACTTTTTCTGTTCAATCCATTTCTTTCTAATTTTATCCCTGAATTCATCATTAAGGATGTCTTTAATCGGGAACATAGCCCATTTATAACTTGGGGTTGGGGATAACTCTGGAGGATGACTATGTCCATCATCCTCAGGTTCGCCCTCCTCATATTCCACAATTATGTTTTCTGCATCCTCGCGGAGTTCACCCATATATTTAATAATGCTATACACAGCACTATACAAACCCTCATCAAAACCGTGGTACACATCCAAGGTACGTTTGTTGGTGGCTGTTACATCATAAGTAAGGTCACCGAAATTACGTTCAGTTTCTATTTCAATGTCTGTGTCATATTCGTATATACACAGCAATAATTTCAAAAAATCTTTTCCTGTCATAATATTTGTTTTATTTAAATTTCCTTTAATTTGGATATATTCCCATCCTTGACTATCGTGATTGTACCGCCGTCATGCCAGTCATACAAATTCTCGTTATGGGTAATGTTCAGAATGAAATCGTAATTACTCAAAATTCTTTTGTACAATTCGTGTACATTGTCATAATTGCAGGATGCCGTCAACCCAAGAACCTCGTCGAGAACCAAAAAATTGGGTTTAGACATGGTGCTTATACCAGCCAAAGCTGAACGCAAAGCCAGCGAAGCCATTGTCTCCTCAAAACCAGAGGCAGCGGTACCCAGATTCATATTGACACCATCCTTAACAAGGTTCATTACAACATTGTTTTTATCGTCAATATCAAGTTTGACTTCAAAGTCACACAAGCCGTCAAGTATTCGGGAAACCTCATTGTTGATGATTGGAAGAGCGTCTTTAAGCACCAGTTTGACAATGCCGTTCTTTCCAACCAATTCAAGATAAAGGTTCCAATTCCTGATAACTTTCTCCTCGGCAGCAAGCTTCACAATCATTTCCTCACGCAACTTAATCTGACTCTCATTGTTGGCTATGGTTGTCTTGGCACTCTCAATATCCTTGATTTTTGTGTCCTTGATTTTGGTCTCATTGACAATTGACACATCAATGGCACTTGATTTCAGACGGATTTCATTGTTGAACTTAATGTTTTCCTCATTTGTCTTGATTTCATCAAGGGTCTTGCTGTCCTTCTCGATAGTCAGTTTAATATTGTCGATATTGGTTTTCAACGCCACCATTTTCAGTTCAAGGTTGGCTTTCTTCACACTTTTCTCCTTTATTTCCTCAAGCGACTTTATCTTTTTCCCACAATCATCAATCTGTAATTTAAGAGCATCAATCTGAGCTTTCCTGGAAACACCTTTTTCAATGAATTTCTGGATTTTACCATTATTATCCTCAATGGTCTTGGTCTGCTCCACAACATCAATCTTCTGACCGCAGGTGGGGCATATGCCCTTATCCATCAATCCCTGGATTCTTTCGTTATCCTTCTTGATTGCGTTAATCTCACCCTTGATTTCTGAATTTTCCAGCTCATACTGCTTGACTTCTTTTTCCAGTTTTTCTTTGGCGATTTTCTCATTGTCCAAATCCTCCTGGTTGAACGCAATATCCTTGTATAATTTGTATTCAGCCTTAAGACCCTGAAAAACCGCCCTTTTCTCAGTAAGCTCATTGTTGAGTCTTTCGAGTCCGTTCTTCAATGTGGTAACGTCAATCTTATCCAGATTGTCTTTAATAGGTTTCACACTGGACAAAACATCAGTCTTTTCTTTATTGTATTTGATGATATTCTCATTAGCGGTATTCAACTCGGACTGCAGACTTACCAGGACTTTATTATTATCCTCATTTACAGTTTTATAGTCCTTGATTTCTTCTTCAAGGGTTTGCTTGTTGTATGTATTGCTCAACAATTTGGAAGCGTAGTTGTCCTTCCACAGTTTCTTGGCAATTTCCTCTTTCTTCTCAATACACATAAGCCCAAGCCAGCGTGAAAACAGACGACCCTTGTCGGTCTGACCCATCCTTAGCAAGTCACCCAAACTATATGATGTTGCTGAAATGATAAGGTCATAGTCATCGGAATTTCCAATAGCTTCCCTGATTATGTTGTTTGTCTGCTGCACTGATTCACCCTCACAATTCTCTATTTCCTCAAGCTCGTCACCAACTTTCTTGAAATATTCAAGTTTCTGTGTGCATTTGCTCTTTGCTGTTCTTTTCTTCAACGCGGGTCTGGTGACTGTACGTCTGATAACATAGTCCTCACCGTCAATTTCAATACCAGCCTCAACAACCACCTGTGTCGCTTCAGGGGAAAAAATGTTGAAAACTGAATCCAAATTAGGCGATTTGTCAGCCTTTCCGAATAAAGCAAAACGCAAAAGGTCTATAGCAAATGTTGTCTTACCGCCCTGGTTGGCTGGTTCACTGTTCAACAATACAAGTCCATGAAGTTTCGAAAAATCGAAATAATTGTCCTCACCGTAACTTAAATAGTTAGACCATTTAACATACTTGAATTTGTAGTTCTTGTACTTGGAATACTGGTCGAAATCCACAAATGCATTTACTTGGTTGTCAATTACATCAATATCATCCCAGTTAATGTCCTCATATTTTTTAATCTTGATGTAATGCTTCATCATATCCTTCTGGTGACCAGCATCCTGGACATTATCCTTGATATCACTAGCCAATGAAATCCTCTCACCGTCCTCATTAACGGTGATTGGCACAAAATGCACATCAACATTTGCCAATGGCAAACCGTATTTTTTAGCAATCTCTTTCCTAAGAGACGCTTTCTTTTGTTCATTAAAGTCAATCTGGAGCATCTCCAAATCAACAACAATTCTATCAGTTGGTTTTATATTATTAATCATGTATTATTTTGTAACATATTTTAAAATTAATCGCGAGAACCGTAGCTGTTTGCAAGATTTTTTGGTGTTGGATAGTATGTGTATTCCTTCCCATACATTTTCCCAAATTTATCCATCACCTCACAGAAAACAAGAAATTTCCTGTACCATTGTTCATATTCAGGAGCAGCGCAATCTTTTGTAGGTCTTGTACCTACTATTTCGTCAAACAATTTGTCTACAAATGCTCTAATAGCATTGTCTAATGATGCATTGTCACCAAAATCAAGCCCACAGCCAATAATGTCTTTCTCAACTCGTTTGCTGTATTTGTCTATAACTTCTTTAATAAATTCTTTCATACCCACTAATATACAAAAAAATCTCCATATCTATAAAAAATATGGAGAATTTTTATTTAGATGCTATCACTCTTGTCTTCCGTTTAGGCTTTTCCTCTTTTATTGGCTCAATTATCGGCTCATTTATTGGCTCATTTATTGGCTCATCAATGGGCTCGCTTGGTTTAACCTCAGCTTTTTTCCGTGTTTTCTTTGGTTCCTCTTTTGTTAACTTTTCATTTAAATCCCCGTATTTATCAATTGTAAATTTATCCCTGAACGCCTTTTCTATATATTTCCTTATATCTTCCTCACCCATATTATTCACCTGTGCCCAGGTAACAAAATCATTGTAAAGTCTGTCGTCTATCTCAATTAACATATATTGTATATTTATAATATAAGATTATTTGGTAATAAATATATAACATTTTGGAATTATGACAGAAAAAGGATTGAAACTTATTATGGATTTCGAAGGGCTCCCTAAAAAGAACCCCCTGGACGCTTACTGGGACAGTTACGGTAAAGTGTGGACTATCGGCTACGGTGCAACCCATTACCTTGACGGCTCACCAGTGAAAAAAGGCGACAAACTCAAATCAAAAGAAGAGGCTGTCGAACTGCTTAAAATGATGGTTGAACAATATGAGAAAAACACAGCTAAATGTGTCACATCTGAAATCAACCCATACCAACTCGACGCTCTTACATCATTCTGCTATAATTGCGGTGTTGGAAGCCTGAAAAGGTCAACACTGTTGAAAAAGGTAAACAAAAACCCGCAAGACCCAACCATACGCAACGAGTTTGCCAAATGGAACAAATCTGGTGGTGAAGTGCTTAAAGGTTTGGTCAGAAGACGCGCTGCAGAAGCTGACTTGTATTTCACCGAATGGATTGAACCTGTGGTTGCTGAAGTGGAACCTGACCCCGAACCCGACCCAGAACCTGAGCATATACCGACGCTCACTGGCTATCTGCAGTCGGAAGGGCTTAAACAGGACAATATCATCATCTGTTAAAAACAAAAAAGCGACTTGATTTAAGTCGCTTTACTTTTTCTCTGCGTATCTTTCGAACATCTTCCGTTGCTCTTTCTCCATACAATCCTTGCACAACATTCTCCCGAATGTCGCCTCAGCCATTTCATAGTCCAGAAATTCGGTTGTTGTACCGTCACTGGTTGTGTCACTGGCGTTAAGGCTGTCAAGAGCCCTGGCATCATATGTCACCTCTTTTCCGCAATCAGCACACTTGTAAGTTCTGATAAGCATATCTGGGTCAAACATAATGGACATTTCTTTCTTCTCCTTGTTCTCATACTTCTTAGCCATCTTCTCGTCATAGAATTCAGCTGTCATATCGGTACCACCGTCAATGATGTTCATCATAAATTCAATGACATAATCACCGTCAAATTCAAAAATCTTCACCAACTGCGGGTCACCGAACTCAAAGTTAATCATATCATCCAACTTGTACGCCTTGTATGTCTCAAACTGAATTGACTTGAATTCAAACATATCTGAACGCACACCAGTGTCTATGATTCTCTCCAGTTCCCTTATGAACGGTTTCGAAGTTATGTTTTTGTCATCTGGATATTTCGACACATACACGTCTATAATGGCTGTATAATCATCGTCACCCTTCATAACAACAACTTTCTTGGTGTAATCCTCGATTTTGAACCTTGGACAAATATCCCTTTTGAAAACCACATTGTATTCCTTTTGTTTATCAATGAACTTGCCGTCATCACCGATTCTCAACAAACTTTCAGTTACAGTCTCAATCTGCAACTTATTGTCCTGGACGGTGATAACTTCCCTGTTGTCATCGTTGGCAATCTTGATGTTCTTGAAATCGTTCACACCCTTTTTCTTAGCCAATGTAGGGGAAAAATAGTTATAATGTGAAGCTTCCCTGGCTACAGCATAAGTCCTGTACCTCAGTTCAATCACTTCCTGTGTCAACTCACCTCTTAGAAGTGCTTTGGCAACACTATGGTCTGCTACCTGTTGGTTAATAGTTGAACCATTATCCAAGTCCATACCGTTCTGGTGTAAGGTTTCATCCTCGGTTTTCTTCATACCAAGGAAAAATCCAATCCAGAGATAGCGGAAAAAGTTTATAATTTTCTTCATACTAATTATTGTTCGTCAGGGTTTAAATATTTCATAATATCGTCCTGGAGTTTTGAGTAGTTTTTCATTAAACCTGTTTTATTACCAATAAGGATATTGATTTCAGTAATCAACTCATTAACTGTGGTTTTTACACCACAAGTACTCTTGAATTGACATTTTTCACAATCAATATTTTCATTTCTAGCCATACGTTGGACACAAGCAATGTTATTTAATTGGTTCTGTTTTTCTGCTATGTTAGCGTTAACTTTTTGTATTGCAGCTCTGTAAAGCTGGTCAGCTGCGACCATTTCCGTTGGAGTTAAATTTGCCATTTTCTATTCTTTATTTATTTAGTTATAATATAATAAATAGATTCAAAAAAACAAATTTTTCATATTCTAGCCAAAGTAAAATCGTCAAGACAATGTGCCGTCCTCAACAGACTGACTATACCCTTCCTACCGAAATCCCTGTGATAATCTGACGGGTCATATCCATCTGGACATTCTACAATCCTTACATTGCCTGGCATTGCCGAATTAAGGAACTTGTACATTCTGTATGCTTTATTAACAGCATCGTTGTCAAGCATTATATTAACTGGAGCATGTGCTCTCGACATCATTGTCTTGTACACCATTGATTCATCGTCAAACGCACTTCCCAACAAAGGGATTGAATTCGGGACTACTATATGGTCAAATGGCCCCTCAACCAGCGTTATCGGCTCATACCAGTTAATGAAATATTCATTGAATACAATAGCCTTTTTGTCAACTTTGGGATTCAGAATCTTCCATTTGTTTTTCCCTGTGTAATCCCTGGCAACCCAGTAATTGAGCTCACCGTACATATCATAGGACGGAATCACAATCCTGTGTGAATATATGCCGCTTCCGTATGAACAGAACCCTATATTGAACTTTTTGACAAGAAATTCATCAACACCCCTTTTCTCCAAATAATGTATTGCGTCATTTTTATGGAAGAATTTACCAGTGTCTTTATCAATATAGTCCTTCTCAATCAATCTAAACCCCTCAGGAAGCAATATCTCTTCCACCTGGTCTAGTTCATCCACCGAGTCACTCAAACCCCCTGTAAGGCTAAATAAACGGCTTTCCTTGTACATTGAAAGCTCGTTCTTGTACTCACCCAAATCATCAGCACTTCCATATTTGCGTATGATGGTGGAAAGTTTTCCCGAATACCCACATTTCCAGCAGTGACCGTAAAGTCCCTCCAGTGTTACAGCAAGATTGTATTTACCGTCCTGGTGTCCAAGTTCATCGGCACAGCAGGGACAGTTGTACTCAATCCAACCGCCACTGCTTGTGTAGCTTCGTTTGGGTTCACCGAGCACATCGGTCAGTATTGATATGACATTCTGTTCAAAATCCATACCTTTAATATACAAATTAAATCCGAATGGAGAAAAAAATATCCGCCGTTTGTTTGGCGGATACCAGTTTTAGAACTAACCTACAAAACATTTACATCACTTTTTACCCTTGCGTTCTTTTTTCTCTGTCTTCTCGACAGTGATACTCTTGGTGAAAACCTGGTCACAAAATTTGTATGTGTAGTTGTAAGTGACTGTATTACCGTCAACCACATTGTCCACACACACAACTTCTGGGGTGGTTTCGCCGTATTTACATTTATTCACATACCCCATGACACATATCAAACTGTCAGAGGCATCGAAATTCTCATCCTTAAGCTCGTTTTTCTTGTCATATACCCAGTTGATTTCTGGATATTTCTCCGAAATATAGTTCCACAGTATGAACTTCTTGGCACAGTCAAACGGATATGCCCCGAAAAGCACCAGTTCATTGTCGTTAATTGCCTTTTTAATCTTGTTCTCTGGATATGACTCGCCATTCTTCTTGAATTTCCTCACAGCCATCAGACTTGGCACACCGTACTTTCTTGCGTCATATGACGAAATAAATTCGGGAATAAGACCAGTCAGTTTATAAACTTCAAGTGCAACCATACCATTGTATCGCAATAAAGTTCCAACTGTATATTCATTGTTTGATGATAACAAAGGCTCCTCAATCACAATATTGGTAATAAGAGTCTTTTTAGTTTCTTTATCATATAAATTATTTGAAACCAAAAGATTTTCGAGTGCCTCCATAAAAAGGTTGCATTTTAGAAACAATGCTTCAATACCGTTAATCTTGGTAGGGATTTTCGGGCGCATATGGGTTACGATGATTGGGGTAACCTTATTGTTCTCATCAACATAACAGCAACTCACGCCAATGCATTTGGTTGAAATATCAAGTCCTAATATAATTTTCTTGTCCATAAAAATAATTAAATATTGTTTTATTTTGTAAATTTTGCATAATCCGAATTAGGGGTTATTCTTACTTTCCTGTTCAAAAAATCAATAAATTTACCACCGTTCTTATTGTCAGGCATATTATTATAGTACACATAACTGCCATGTACAAAAGTCAATATGTATTCAGAATTTCTGTGTAAATTATAATCGCTATAATTTATCCTAAGAGTGTTTAGATATTTTGAAAGTGTGTAAGTGAAATAACATTGGTCATTTTTATCCCTGCTTTCACAGGTAGTTTCAAGTATCATATTCACATCATCAATAAAATTCAGCACTTCCTTGGTGTTTTTATAGAATTTTATGGTTGTCTCTATCAATCCCTTAGTCTTTAAATCATAGTCACAAACAGTTTTAACAAAGATATCTAGAAACTCCTTATCTTCACCCCTGGCATTAATCCATTCATTATATTCGTCTATAAAATTATCACGGTCAGGATGTGGAGCCACCGTCATATCATATTTGAATTTATCCATATATTTGATAATATCATCCAACGGCTTATAGATTTGTATACTCCCGTCAACCTGGACAAAGTAATCATATTGCTCAAAATTAGGTATATACTTATAAAAAGTATACTTGAATTTAAGTGTCTTCTGAATGCCTATGTATTTATCAGTGTCGAATTCATTTAAATATATTACTTTCCATTTTTCAGACGTTGTGTTGGGATTGTCTGTAAACAAGAAATAGTCACAGTTTTCACCTAATTCTACTGGTTCCCTTACAACCTCATAATCATTAAAGATAAATGTGCAAATACAATACTTCATGTCATTTTCGTTATTTACTTTAATAATATAGACAATTCGGGAACAAAAACCAAATAAAAAAGCGGGACTTTACCAATCCCGCTTGTTATTGTTTAATCAAATTAATTTCAAATTAAATTAAATTAAACATTTTTTTAATTTCACCAACTTCATTATCCCACACAATTTCCCAGGGATATCCAAAACCGATTGTAAAATGCCCAAATTTAGCTGTTTTCAGGTATCTAGGTTCCTTTAAATCCAAAGTTGTGATAATACCATAAGGGGTAAAATCAAATAACTCTGGTATTTTTTCAGCAATATAATTGTCATTTAATCCGTTTTTGGCTGTACCATATGTATTAACCATGAAACTGATTGGTTCTTTCTTACCAATGGCATATGAAACTTGCAAGCAAAGTCTATCAGCAACACCTGCAGCTACAAGGTGTTTGGCGACATAACGGCACATATAGGCAGCACTTCGGTCAACCTTTGAGGGGTCTTTACCTGAGAATGCCCCGCCACCGTGTGGACATGCACCACCATAAGTATCAACAATAATCTTTCTTCCAGTCAAGCCAGTATCGCCAGCAGGACCACCGATAATGAATTGACCAGTTGGATTTACCAAAAGTTTATACCCATCAAATGAAATTCTATCCATATATTCAGGTATAATCGATTCCTGTATAATCATATCAACAAGACTTTCAATCTCGATTTGTTCAATATCTGGGTCATGTTGCTGTGAAACGAGTATGGTATCAACTCTAATAGGCTTGCCATCATCTGAATATTCAATGGTAACCTGTGCCTTGGCATCTGGTCTTAATCCTATAAATAACCTATCATGACGCATACGTTGAAGTTCATTAATGATTTTACGGGAAATTACTAATGTTAATGGCATATATTCCATACTTTCATTAGTGGCATATCCGAACATCATACCCTGGTCACCAGCTCCCTGGTCTTCTGGTTTGTCTTTGTTAACCCCCATAGCAATATCAGGTGACTGTTTATTGATAGAGGTGATAATACCACAAGAATGGTAGTCAAAACCATATTCGCCTCTGTCATAACCAATTTCCTTGATTGTCTTCCTGACAGTTTCGTCAATATCAACATAGGCGTTGGTTGTCATTTCGCCAGCAACGAAAACCTGACCCTTTGTTACCATAGTTTCAATAGCAACTCTGCTGTCTAGGTCTTGTCTCAATGCTTCATCCAAAATAGCGTCACTAATTTGGTCAGCAATTTTATCTGGGTGCCCACAGGATACCGATTCCGATGTAAATAAATAACTCATAATATTATAAATTAATTAAATCTTCAACATCATCATTAAATGCTTCGTAATTGTCAATCTTGAACTTGAATATGCGGTAGTCGTTCTCAACCTCAACGTGTTTATATGTCATATCCTCGACATTCCATACCACATATCCATGACCAGTGACATTCTCATCCTCAGCTTTCTGGAAAACCGAGCCTGAATACACAATGGGAACACCGTCTTTCTTCAATTCCTGGAACTTGTGTATGTGACCAGCCATCACACAGTCACACTCCGAGAATATTGAAGTGTCAACACCGTCGCCACACATTCTTCCGACATCTGTAACAGCACCCTTCACATCACCGTGATACAAACCGATAATCTTGTGGTCTGGGTACATCTTGTGCTCAACGTTGGTTGGGGCAAAGTTATCGTGCATTGAAAAAAGTGTCCAGATTATGTTGTCATCCTCCACATATCCAGACTTAAAGTCTAGATACTTGTCCAGATAAATGACATTATCGTATACATTCTCAATCTCAAAAGTAGGATTTATTGAATCCATCCTGTCGTGGTTATTCTCCAACATATCGTGGTTTCCCGCAATGATATAAGTCCTGCAGAACTCATTCAAATAATTCAACAGGGTATGGAACATTGCCTTAGCCTCGTTTGTTGTCTTGATTTTGTTTGTGAAAGTGTCACCACAAACTACTATCCTTATTTCATCTGGATTGTTGTCCTTTATCTCGTTATTGTATAACTGTTTTATAAAAGATTCAAGCATCTTGTCATAAGGACGCTTCTCACATGTATTTGGTATGTGTAAATCAGCAATTTGTATTACCTTGGAAATCATTTTATTATATATTTTATTTGATATTATATTCCCTATAACCAAATTTTGGTTATTTTTTCCATGAATTAATATACAAAATTTTTGGAATGTGAATAAAATAAAAAAGCGGGATTTTTTAATCCCGCCTTAACATTATTTTAATATTTAAATTTATGCTGTAGCTTCCTGTACTGTCCAGCCTGACGGAATGCCGTCAACATCACCAGGTATCCAACCTGACGCGTTTGGATGTTTAACAAATGTACCTGTTGATGCGACTTCACTAACCCAATCATCTGTACCTTCTGATGCTGGTATATCGGTTGCAAGACATTTAATATAATTAAGATTACTACAGCCACTGAACATTCCATAATAACAATTAAAAACTAAAGTGGCCGCTGGCAATTCTGGCGCTGTTGTCAGTGCTGTACAATACTGGAACATCATACTATAACAATCACAATCCAAAGTAGTCGCTGGCAATGCAGGTGCTGTTGTCAAAGACGTACACATGATAAACATCATTTCATAACAATGTGTTGCTAATGTGGTTGCTGGTAATGTTGTTGGTGCTGTTGTCAGTGCTGTACAACGGCTAAACATACGTGTATAACAATTATAGGTTACTGTAGTTGCTGGTAATTCAGGTGCGGTTGTTAATGATGTACAGGTTTGGAACATACAATAATAACAACTATCAGCCAATGTAGTGGCTGGTAATTCAGGTGTTGTTGTCAATGAGGTACAACCATCGAACATACCGTCATAACAATGGCTGGTTAATGTGGTTGCTGGTAATAACAAGTTAGCCGCATTGATAATGTGAGTATTTGACATGAATAAATGATGAAAAGTATAAATAGAACCAGACGGGAATGTTGTTTCATTGCCAGTGAAGTTACTTCCATAAAGCAATGACATTATATTACCACCGACATTGCAGTTACCTGTCATATTGATTGTGTTACAATACGGATTGTCGGTATCACACCACGTATTAGCACTACATCTTAAATACAGTTTACCGTTAGCAGGTATGGTTGCCGTGATTGCTGTTGTAGATGTAGTACCCATAGATTCCCAAGTTGTACCATCTGTTGATTTTTCAATTGTAAGGGTTGGAGCGCCTTCCATAGGCCACTCTTCCGTGCCTTTTATTATACTTACAGTATTTGCACTACCACTAACATCCTCAATATAGAACGGAATTGTATAATCAACACCACTTGTCTTGCCAATAACAGGATTGCCATTGTTGTAAGCCAATCCAAGAAATCCAATTGTTGAATTGGCAATTGCTGCGTTCATATCAGCCACTGAGTCAAATTTACGTAAATATTTCATAAGTTTAAACCTAGATTAATTAATTATTATTACATATAAATAGTTTGAAAAATAAAAAAAAAGAACGGTTATTCGCCGCTCTTCTGTCTTATTTTAATCGGTATGTATTGCTGTGTGTTCTGTTTGTTTTCCAGTCTGATAATTGAATACCTGTCACCGAAATTATTTTTCTCATTGCATTTCAATTTAATTTTTTTACCAATTACTTCCACATCCAGCCATTGTGGAACCGTTGCCACACCAACTGGTGAATCCTTTACAATTGAGTATTCTGTCTTCGACATTACCACAACATATTCAGTTGAAATTACATTTATCTCAACTGGGTTGGTATAATTCACATCAATTTCGATTGTCTCTCCGTTATTTGTGTATTCCTTACCGTCATATACAACAACCATTTTGCCTATTACATCCTCAGTGGTTACTTGGACTATGGAAAATTTCTTCTCCAAATCCCATTTAGGATAATCAATACCGTTGTTCTTGCAGAACTTCTTGAACGCTGTGTAATCTGAGTGTTTCACTGTGAAATCACCTTTAAGTGTTTGTGGTATCCTCAAAATGAAGTCATTGTACATATCACTGTTGTCCCACACTTTCTGTATGTAAGGCTCCAGTTCCTTGCACTTAATCATTTGATTCGGTCCACCGTAAACTGTTAAATAGATATCATACGACTGGTTTTCATTATAATAGTTTTGATATAACACAACATTAGACGGCATTTCAATACTTAAACTGTAATATCCTGTCTGTTCGACAATCAAGTCAATCTCATTATTGAATTTATCGAAAACCTTGACAACACCCGTCCTTGTGTTGAAGTCATATATTGTACCAACCTCCACAGTAAGGCTCATTGCACCAGTGGAAATAACAATCCAGGAGTCCTCACACTCATATCGCCAGGGAAGATTTGTTCCTCTGATATTGAAATTCTGGGTATATTTTCCCCCAGTGTAATCAAATTTTATTGTTTTACTCACCATCACCCAATTCAAATCCTGTTTCATTATTATTAGGTGCATACCTGACTGTTATCTGCACATTACTTTTCGGGTTGTTCCTATGACACAATTTTATTACATAATAATTGTCATAATATAACGAAACTTTGCCATAATTGGTTATCTTAAGTTGTGAATTACTTAATTTAGTCAGTTTAAGCCCTTTGTCATAATATGTTATAAAATAATTCTCATTATTGTCATTTCTAGCATACTCCACAATAGATGGAATAATAAAGTCACATGAACCGTTAGTTGTTGTAACTGTAATAATATGTTCTTCTTTAACAGGGTCTGTGCTGTCCAAAAGGTTGTCAAATTCAATCTCATCTGTATCAACTGATATTGAATAGTCGCAAACAGCCTGGTTAATAACAAAAGAAACATAGACACCGCTGTCCAAATTATGATGGAAACTTATAAAACCTGTGCGGACATCATATCCGTCATTTTTAGCAAAAATAATTTCAATTTCATTACGGAGCCTTTTTATTGTAATCCAATTGTCATAACACTCGATATGGAAATCGTTTACCAGGTCGCTACCGTCAACATAAACGGTAACATTGGATGTGGTTTGTTCATACCCAATGTTAAAGAAATTACTAATTTCGCTATATTCCTGACCGTCTATGTTAACCTTCAATGTCACTATTATTTGGATTAAGTTTTATAGTCACAACACCCTTAATGACACTTTCTTCGTTATCATCAACAAACACAAACATTAAATCACCCTTGCTTGCAAGTTCACCTTTTGTTACATTACTGCCATCTTCAACCCATCCTTTATTCATATAATATTCATATTCTGTTTCACACTCATTAATTGGGGTCATTGGTATTTCTTTCTCAAAGGTACAACTTGGGGTATATCCGTTTGGTACAATAACATATAGCGCTTTATATTCAGTTTCGCCACCTAAATCAGTTGTATATTCAACACCGTCTTCGGAATGTAATTCTTCAGGGGTAGCGAATACTGGACCTTCACCCGTTTCTATACAGACACACCAGTTTGATGTAACGTCACCTGGAGTCGCTTTGACACCCTTGGCTGTGATTTCGACATCAGATGTCAATACAAATGTTAGTGTATTGTCTTTATATGTACCTTCACCATCCCAAATCCAGTCAACAGTATCGTAACCCTCTTCCAGTGTTGCAGTCAATGTAATGGTGGAACCGTCATCATATGCTCCCCCGTCACTAACTGACTCACCACTATCTGACATAATTCCAGTAACCTCACTAACACCCTCGCCAGCATTGAAATTAAGGGTGTGTTGTGTTACAACCTGATTAGCTCTGGCTGTTATACCACTCACTGGACTGTTTAATGTGAAGATTAGCACATTACCTGTTGGAACCGCGCCAGTCGGTATATTCCTCCATTCATAGAACACATAACCAGGCTCTGGTGTGGCTGTCAACTTGATTACAGTACCCGCATCATATTCCTGACCGTTTTCTATTATCACCGTTTCCAGTTCATTGGTACCTGTGATTGACAATTCTTCTGAATCATTCCATGATACACTGTATTTCTGTGCTGGGACAGGTGATGAACTCCATATTGCTACAACTTGGTTGAAATTACCAATTGTAACAATATCACCAGCATCATAATCTACATCGTCATATCGCCATTTAAAAAATGTATCGTTAGTTTTTGTTAAAGTACAATCAGGTAACCTAACCTGACTATTTGTGTCAGTGAGTATTGAGTTCTGTACACCACGTCCCCCGTTTCTGTCAAATGTGACAACCTTTACACCACTGGGCAAACCTGCATCAGGTATTTTCTTCACTAAATCGGTATTTAAAACACCATTTTTGAACCAATATTCGACTATTCCATTATCAGTTTCAATACCCACCGTCAATCCAATATATCTCTTTGTGTAAATTACACCATTGACTACGGTTGAGTTCAAGAGCTGTAAAGCCTCGCTTACACTTTTATAAGGACCATAATATGAATCCAGGTTAGCGTGTGGCTCATTACATGTTATAATATTATTTATACTTGTAGGCATTTTATATTTTATTTATTGAATGATTATTTCCGCTGAATCGACACTTATACCACCGAAGTAGTATTGAAGTACCTTGTAATCCTCTGGCAAATCTGATATATAAGTGTCTGGAATACGTACAAGGCAAGGCTGTTCATTACATTCTGTTACTGTGCTTGTTATACCGTCACTGATGTATTCCAAAACAACAGATTTGGACTCTGGCACAGCCATTACAGTGAAATCCGCCATACCGTTTATAAAAATATGGTCATCTTCACTGAAATTCATATCACTGGTTGACAATGACTGTGGCGCTTGGTAATCTGATAGATAGAAATATCCAACATTGTTGTATGTACCGTCTTCAAGAACAAGTATTGTAGTACTTGGTATAACCTGAAGAACATATTTCATAATAACATTATCCAGGTAATCCTTATAATATACGTTATGTATATTGTTTGTTATTGTAAGCATTTTGCTTGGAAGTATATACCGCAATTCATTATCACCAATTAAATTGACAATCTTTTCACCACTATGTTCCGTCACATCAAACTTGAACTGTGAAGCACTGATAACATCCGAACCTGAGGTAAACCCGTAATTATCTATAAGGTATTTGAATGGCATTCTGATATGCTCCAGATATTCATTACCTAAATCATAGCCAGAATATCCGCAATGTGGATTGTTCCCCAAATTATCAAATACAATACTGTCACAATACTGTGCAAGTTTGATATCATCTTCTGTGATACCTTCAAATATACCGTAACTTGGATTAACATAACCATCATAAGGAATGTTTCTCCAGCTTGAGAACTGATTTGGATAATCAGCATTCACCAGCTTGAACAAATGTGAAACATTGTTTGGTATTATTTGGACAAAATCACTTAAATCACTGATATCAGCGACATAATATATCCTTTTATACCCAACATTGAATGCGTTGACCATCAACAATGATGATACATTCTGGATTGTTTCCATATATGGTATTGTTTCCAAATAGTCATATTCCTGTGTTTTTACAGTATCGTAATCATAACCAGGTTCAACCGATTTGCCCCAACCGCCTCTTGTTTCGAACTGAACATTACCGTCATAAACCCTGCCATGTATGAAATAAGGTACAATATAATGGTCATTATTGATATACACATCATGGATTGGGGAACCTGAAAATTCATCATCGTCATAATTGAGTCTGAATATCTTATTGGATATCATATAATCACAAAATTCACCAACAGTCATTGAATTTAAATCATAATATTCCCCATTTAAATCTAATTTGTTAATACTGTCCTCTGTAGCTGGATTGGTTTCTAAATATTCTTCAAGTGATTCATATTCACCAACTGGTGTTGTATAATCCTCTGGATTAACCTCCATTGGATTCTGTAATTCATAGTAATAGAAAATATCATCACGCCTTTTCGGTACAACGCTGTAATATTTCTCCTTGAATTCGAAATCTGGGTTTTCTTCATTATGGTTTCCAATACCAAACATACCAAAAACCATCTCAATTGCCTGTTTGGTGCCCTTTGTTCTGAATATCTCGCCAGTGCTTAGTGTTAAACGCTTCATGAAGTCGTTGTCAACCATATTCTGTGACACTTGCTCAACATTTCTTGAATTATACCATTTTTCATACGATACTGTTGCATCCACATATTTGTAATAATGGTCATCCTCTTGAACAATGTATGGTAATACCAACCCTTGACCTGGTTCATATTCGTGTTCTGTTTCATTATACACATAATAAACAGTGCCACTATCAATTATCTCACCAGCTCTATATTGGTAATAATAACCCCATCGTTCATTTTGGTCTAGTTTGTCAACATAATTGTCAAGGAAATCCTGTGTCAAATACAAATTATCATTATCATTGGTTTTTGTTGAATAAATCTCCCACCCCAACAATGAAGCTTTGTCAGACAATTCAGCGTTTCCAAGATTTTGCTGTTCATCATTATATGTTATACAATTTTTTAAATCAATTGAATCCACATAACGTTTGATGTCATCGTAGAATCTTCCCCATATTTTCAAAATACCTTCCATCCTGGTACCGCCAAATACGCCTTCTTCTTCCTGACCAACTTCATATTGTCTTGTATATGACCAGTCAAAATTAGTAATAGCCTCGTGGGTCATACTTCTCCATATGTTGTTACACCACAAATCATCCATCACAGTTGCCAAATTATATAAAGAACTGACATATGAACTGAATGGTACTGAATCAACTTCGATACAGTATCCGTTGTGCGGCCAAGAATACATCCTTTCAACATACATATAATCTGGTGTATTATTGTCAAATTGTATTGGCGTTATAAGATTGGTTGTGTAAATAGGTTCATATCGTCTATCCAACAATTTAGCTTCAAAACCATCCAACCCCTTGAAATAATTATCTATAACGCTGTCTTCTGGTTGAACCACCATATCCTGTACGGTAGTTGCCCACACAAGCATATTATCATAAAACACACCATACAAATGACCAACTTGGTCACTGTCACCATAAGTGAAAGTTATGTCATATTTTATTGTATAATTTTCAACACAATCAGTATACGGTCTAATCCAAACATTCCATGTCTTTATTTCTTGTCCATTCAACCTGTATTGTTTGAACGAGAATGGCATATTCCTTAATGTGTTATCATATCTTCCAAATGTGATGTTCGTGTTATAAAAATCAATAGTAAACGGATTTTCAACAACATAAACTAAACATTCTTCTGTATCATAAGTGTATTCAATTGCATAGTTATGGTGACCGTCGGTGATTATATCCTTAATGTGCATATAATGTTCACCACTATTATCCAATCTATCAACATATCTGTTGGTTGACCAGAACCTTCCAGGGAACCATTTGACAATGTTTTCAATGGAAACTCTCACAAGTTCAACAGCTGAACCATAATAAGCGTAGTCACGAATATCATTACTGGTATCAAGAATAGTTGTATCATTAACTGTGGTGTCAACTTTATCCCCAAGACTATCCTGTGTATAAGGTTCACTCCATTCACCAGTGTTGGTCTTATAACGCCTACCAGACTTTGTATTGTCAGTAAACAGGAAATTTGAATCGGAATACACCTTTTTCTTGCCAGGTTCTATAACATGACGTTCTCCAAGTGTACCCCAATCCCTTTCAAAGATTGTTCCGCCCTCAACAGCCTGATGGCGTTTCCTAAGGACATAATTACTATATGATTTACTATATCTTTTCATAATTAACTATTCTTGATTGTGTCCAAATCCAAACTTCTGTCAATATTGTCACTCTTATCAAGTTTGGCTTCAGCGATTTCCTTGTTGTGATAATTATCCTTGACCGTAGAATATTCAAACTGTTTATAAATCTCACCATCAAAATTGTATGTGGTGACACGACCGTTTTCAAGATTGCGTACCTGTTCACCCTCAAGCATAACACTGATTGTCTCAATATCATGTTCAGTAACCTCCAATTCAAGACAAACTGGGTCAAATTTGGTGTTTTTAATTACTATAGTCTGACTTGGTTTGCCAATAAATGGCATTGCATTACTCTTGAACGTTGGTGCTGTTGATGGTGTGACAGTTAAAAAACACAACGAACCATTAGCGTTATATGTATATCCAGTTGCATTTGTGTTGGCTGAAGTCAGGTTCTGTGACAAAGCCTGGCACCTTCCGTTGCTGGTTATAATCCTGTAATATTCCTGTCTCATTAAACCGTCATTGTTGGCATTATAATCGAAATATTCAATGCGGTAACCTGTCAGGTTGTCATTCGAAAACAATTCCTGATAATCACTTGAAATCTCGTTTGTGTCAATTACAAGACCCCTGATATCTGGATATGCACCAAGAGCGCCAACATCTTTAATTGTGCATTGGATTTCTTTTGGGGCTATATATACAGTGTAAATACCAGCCTGTCCGAATATGGAAACTGGGAGTTTCAATGTGTACATACCTGGAAGTCTGTTATCAGAACCGAGTATCTCAGTTTCAGTTGTTGAATTAACCAATACATCCTGCACATTGTCGATTTTCCTGAAACCATTGTATGCTGTATCATCACTACTTCTTGTTGGTTTGTAGTTATAATACACATCCGCATCCAATGATGGATTAAATAAAGCCTGTTTTACTGTACCGTAAGTGTTATTTGCCATAAATAATACAATTCTTTTAATATAAATATAATGAATTGCAATTTAAAATACAATAAAACACCATTTATTCTAATTCAACATTCCATAAAGTAAATCTTCCCCGACACTGCTGGCAATATCATTGACAACATCAGGTCTTAATTTAATGGTATTGACACAATAATTAAAAATATTCCTGTAACTGTTCATTAACGACTGATACGTATTTGGGTTATGGAATTTCTGTAATGGATTATGCGTTAATATTTGTGATACATCGTCCATGTCATATCCACCATTTTGGCAAACATAATTCACCCAATCTCTCAAAATATCATAACCTTTCTGGTGTCTTGGATTTTGTGGAACATATTTGTCTGGACTACTTGCAAAAAAATTGGAAAATCTGTTGCCTACACCGTTCATATTTCGGCGTAAACGGGCAACATTAGACAATTCATCTATTGTCTCTTTTATCAAATTACTGATATCCTCTTCTGTTAACCGAATCACTTTTTTCATAACTATAAATAGTCAACTACATCAAATTAAAGAAACCACCATTAGCATAAGTTTCAAGGTCATCAAATGTTTTTAATTCACTTAGTTTAATATGACGCTCCCAAGCTGCAGCGTTACCCCTACTAACTTGTACATCATTTTTTACATCTGGTTTGTATGTTATACCGTTCAAATAATCGAATTTAAGTGTCGGACTTACCAGACTATCCTTCTCAATTGTGATTTGCGTTGAAAAGTCGCTTGTTATGTAATTGTATTCAATAGGAACACCATTTACCATCATCTGTGAATATACTGTATTCATCATCGTATCAAACTCACATTTTTTGTATGTGTCTGTAACACACCTCTCCCCATATGTTATATATGCTTCGAATTCAGTGTCATCCATTGAATCAATATCACCGCCAGGTTGATATGTGTAGGTTTCTGTATACAACACACCATGGTCAGAGTCACTGTCATCATATTCAAAGTCACCATAAAAATAATGGTCATTACCATCATCATCTGGTATATTGTCTTTGTACTTTGCTTTCAGATGGGCACCGATAACATATGTAAAAGTTAAAGTATGTTCAGTCGTGTCACGTTCAATATTAGTTATCACATCGCCATAAGCCATCAGATGTGTTTCATACTGGTCAACTGTTGTTATCCTGTTTCCATCCACAACAATATTGTTAAATTCATCTGTAATTGTCTCACTGTACCCAACATCGCCAATCATATAATACCATAACCAGTCAGTGTTTGCACTGGGAGTTAATATGTCACCACCCTCATCAAGATAGTTCTCGTTATTCCTGAAACCATGAAGTTTACTGTCACTGGTTCCAGTCAATGTCCTGTCACTAATATTATATGACTCACTTAACAAAACAAAATAAGCTGTATTTGGGGATATTTGAATAGTATCACCAATTAATTTAAAATCATTTGAAGCCCAAGCACCAATATGTCCTTCTTCGTTAATACACACATAACCCTGTTGGTTGTATTTTGTATACCCCCCAAACGGATATTTCTGATTGTTGTCAAAATCTTCAACACACACATATGTTTTGTCATTATAAATGACATACTCACCACTCACATAAGTTTTCTTTGGGTTGAAAAACACTGTAAATGTGTTTAATATACCTTGGTCATTTTCATTGGAAACTATATTGATATGGAAATCTAGATTGAAAATATCTGAATAATATGTATAATACTGTGCTGCAACATTTTTAGCGGTAACCGCTTTCCATCGATAGTACTCCATCATAATCCTGCCACCCATTTTCTGGAATTTTTCAACTAGACATTCCAATTCACAATTTATTTCACCAGTAGCCTCTTTCATTTGTTCATATTTACGGCACATTATTGAAATATTCTCATATTCAGAATTTAGTCTAGCGGCATTAGCATAATATTCATATTCAGGAACCAGAATCCAACCGTCAAACTCTTCCTGGGTTACTGGTTCAAGTGGTGGTTGTATCAATGAATTCACATCATCCAAAGTAATTTCAAACCTACCAATTCCTGTTTCCATAAACTGTATGAAAGTGCTGTCAGGATAGTCGTCCCTGTATCTATAGTAATATATCATTAAGGTACGGTATGAATAAACCGTATCTGGATTTATAACATTAACCTGGATAATTTCCGTATCACCATCCTCATTGATTGTTTCAACATCAACAACAAGAGACACATCGGACGGTATCATTATAGTTGTAGGTATCTTACCGTAACACCCAACCCCTGAATCTGACGCTGGATGAACCGTACTGACATTGTTCACATCAAATTCGATATAAGGAAACAGCCCTGGAACACGGGATGTTATATCTTCAAGACCATATTTTCTTTTAATTATGTTCATTAGCTAAAATTTATTCTTGCCTCATATAAATTTATATTAATAACATTTCCATCCACCGCTTGATTTACTCCGTAAGTGTCTGGGTCTAGATAATAAATATGCCGTTTTGTATTAATGTCGTATTTTGCTTTTAAATGTATGTAACTATATCTTGTGTATTTTTTAATGCCATATCCACCACCATTTGACCAGTCGCCTATTATTTCTTCATTTGTTTTAAATCCTTTATTATTAAGAGTGTCTCTATATGGAGCCATCATCGGTATGTTCCTGCCATATCCAGCGTGGTTAAACTCCACTTTCATATAAATGTCAGTTGGTATTGACGGTATATCGGACAATTCCCAAGTATAAAGATAAAATCCCTCACTTGAATTGTCTGACAAATATTTGTTTTTTGTTGTTATTTGAGAACTAAGCCTGTAATCCTCAATAACTTCCTTATTCATTGAAGAGACATCAAGTATGTTCATAAGTGAGCCATTTATATACTGACTGCCAGTGTTGACTTCCCTTTCTGCTTTGATGCCTTTTACAATATCCCCGTTATCATCAAAATAGCACTCAAAATTAGACCTTGCCACAAATTTTGAATACAGTTTGTTACAATCCATAAAAACAGTAGAATACGCTAACAGACTTTGACTTCCAGTATCGTCTGAATCATAAAAAGACAAACGAAGGAAAGACTTCTTTAATTTGTTTTTCTGGAATTTCACGTCGTTTGTTGTAAATCCCAAATATTTCAACAAATCAGATTGACAACTCCTATTCCATTTATTGTCTAGTGTTGAACTGGATTGTGCATATGAATAATATTTGTTGTCAGTCCAGTTATTATTGTCACCGTCTTTAACAAAATTCCAGGAATCACTGTCATTCACTGTCCAATCATCACCAGAATGTGCCCTGAAATGAAGATTGAAATTTATTTTGGTACAATCCTCATAAGTCTCGGTTGTCAATGTCTTTGTTTTGACGATAACTGGTGTATATACATATTTCTCCATTTCTATTGGTGAATTGACAGCCTTTTCCTCTTCGTGTTGGACAAAATATTCTTTTATGTTAGATTCTTGATATAAATCATTACTACTTTTCAATGAAATTGGTATATATAACTTAACATTAGTTTTAGTGATAAACACTGATTGATTATCATTTGGCATTAAGAGGGACTGATTCCACTTCATATTGTCTCGTGTAACATCCAATATACCTCGTTTACCATAATATAAATGATTTAATGGTAACTCACCTATATTACCAAACACAGCATCTGAAATGATATCAATATTCTCAATAGAGTTATCATATATCCATTTAAGTGTATTGTTGTTCATATATCTAACATCACCAATTGTTACAGTAGTATTGTTGTATTTTAAATGTAATATTATTTCTTCATTTTCATCAAAATAATGTGTTGTTTGAAATTTAAATAACCATGTTACAACATTACCATCATATTCAGCCATAATGTCCGAAAGTTTAAGACTGGCGTATTTGTCATCCAGAAAACATATTGTTTTCTCACTTCTATCTACTGAATCAACTGTGACACTTGCATATCTACCAGAAGCTGTGGTATATTGATGACCTTCATCTATATCACCTATAAAGTAATTAACAATTAATAAACTATCACCAACATTAATTAAAGAAACATCATCACAAAACAATGTGACATATATTTTATCATCATTGTCAATAACATTATCAACAACACTGAAATTATTATAATTTAAAGTAAATGTCTCATTACTGAATATTTGTTTATTTAACTGGTATTTTAACATTGTTCTTTCAAGTCAGTTTTATTATATTCAAGTGGTGATTCGGTCTTGTCAGCCTTGCTCTCAATATCACCAAGGAACCATTTATCTATTGCATTTAAGTTATTACAGCCATCACAATCTTGTTGTTGGTCAACATCATCACATGTTACTGTACACTTACTGCCGTCAAAATACAAACCATTGACATTATAAGGGTCTTGTCTTTTCAAATAGAAATTAAAACAATCGTCAATATATGTGGCATTGTTAGCAAAAACATAATTGGCAACCTTTGATTCATCTGAATTTATATCCAAAATGTCCATGACATCCCTCCACAAATATGTATTTACACCCATTCTGACCGCACCAGCAGGTATGTCCATATTCTGGGCTCTTAAAGTATATGTATGGTTATTCAAATTTGTACAAATTGTAATCCAGTCAACATAATCGGGGTCATCCTTACTCACTTTCTCCATAATAAACGAATAATCATTGACTATATAAACAACATTCAACCACCATTCTGGTGTGTTTGTTTGTACAGTGTCCCTAAGCAATACTTGAGCCTCATTTGATAGATTGTGTCTCAATGCAGTTCTTACCAAAATATATATACCATTCAGTTCATCTATCTGTACTGGAGTTGCATCTATGATTGATATATAAGAGTGTGACGCTTGTATCACTGGTGTCAAATCCCTTAACGGTATCCTATAATGCGCTTTATAATAGTATCCTTCCTTCCTATATACCATATTTGTCGCTTTATATGTACAGATTTTGAACTCACCGTCATAATCATCACTTACAATTTCATCAAATCTGAAAGTAACTTCACCGTTCTCATCCTTTTCCCTTTGAGCTGTATTAAATCTAAAACACACATCACTGATTGAGGTTTCCTCGCAAGTCCAGGGACAAAATTCAACAATATCCCCATAAAACCAATCATTATCAATGTTTATATCCTCTGTTGAAAATCCGTCAATTGTCTCATTGTTAGGTATTGTTCTAACGCTAGCATCTGGATTGATTAACGTCACATCAGCGAAATCCTTCCTGATATCTCTTATGTTAACCGTGTCATTCAATTCCTGTGACAATTCAAATCCACAAGTCACTGCCCCAAAACAGTGAGAATACTCAATATCTGGGTCATTGTATAAATTATTATCACCAGTGGTGTCATCACCATCCCCAGAATACCATTTTTCATGTCCTCTGTTGGTTTTCACTATTGTCAAATACACTTCGGAAAGATTACGCCCCATATTATCCTTTAACCCACTCACATCAATATTGTCCGTAAATACACTCTGTGCCACCTTGTCACCATATATAGTGTTTGAAAAAGCAAGCTGGTAACTTTCCTTATCCATTGTCAAACCATTTGCACCAGGGACTTTCTTGAATTTTCTTACGTAATAACTACATTGACTGTTCTTGTTAGTCTTGGCAAATCTTATTGATATATAGTCACTCCAAATACCATTCATTGACTGATTGACCTCTGAATTAGTATCATATATATCGTTATTAGTGAAAGCGTTGTTTATTATAGCCTGAATAAACACATTACAATCCACAGAACCATCATAAACTATATTTCTATCATGGTTGAACAGAATATAATTAGTGGAATCGTTATCCCCATAATTCTTTACTTTAATGAATTTATCACCGTCTGACGGTATATTTGTTAATCCACCGTCTTCATCAGTCTGGTCTGGATATTCAACAAAGTAATCATCAGTAAATTCCTTAAAATACGTCACATCCCATAAACCAGAATATTCTTCAGTTGCTATATATACCGTATTATTATGTTTGGTCAATTGACCTGGTATATATTTCTGTTTAACGTTAAAGTCCGATATTAAATTATCATCATATTCTTCATAAAAATAATCCCTCACATAATCCCACGCTGTGTACTGACCCTGATACTGACTTATGCCAGCCATTTCACACAAATATGGCGTACAGAATATCTCTTCCAATAAATCCAGATTTGTTACATAGAAATTGTATTCGGGATTCTTGTGGTTTATATCCCCAACTCCAGCAACAATATATTCAAAACGTGATTTCTTCCATGTTCCGTTTTGTTCATCCTCATTAAAGTATATATAAACTTTATCATTAACATTCAGGTTATGTTTAGTCGCACTCCTAAAAAACACAGCTCCAAGACCGTTTGGTAACGTTCTATATCTTACTGTAATGGTTGCCAATGCATTTATATTACTATCCTTAATTAAGACAAAATCCATTTCTTTATCTCCCTCACTGGTATGAACTTGATAGGTCATTGTACTTTCAAACGGGTATGTTATTGCATAATCCCAGTTGTATTCCAACCTGTTTCTGTATGGGTTGTATTTCGGTACAAATGAATACAAAGTCCTGTCAGGGTACATATCAATAAACTCACAGTTACCCTTGTTGTTCATAACCCTGCTTATATCCATATCCTTACCACCTTTACTTTTAGCTGGAATAACTGATGTATTGTAAAAACCGAACCAACCGTCCTGTTCCCTTAAATTCTCACTGATAGCTTCACCAGTATAAAATGGTAATATGTCATCTTTGTCATAAAGGTGTTTCTCAACCATATTTGTGTCAGTTATTGATTTCCTGCAGCACTTTTTCAATATAGTACCGTCCGTTGAACGCATTGTGTCCTCAATTGTATTGAATTTTTCCCAACAATTATTGTTGTTGTAATCATTAACTATGCGATAAGTCTTGTTTCTGATAATATGATTGTTGAATATGTCGAGACCTGGATGGTAATCAAAACCGATACCTTCCCTTGAATACTCTGTATTCCTTATCATATCATATATATCAACAACATCACCATTTTTACTTCCCTTACCTTTTAGTTTACTACGGATTCTACTTAACGTCTGTCTGTCTACATTATCGTTAAACATAACAACATCAACATCATCAGACCCCTCACCCATGACAACCTCAGTGCAAGCGTTGAACAGAACATTGGTGCAATACGGCTTCAATGTCAATATCAATCGGTAGTTGTTACAAGCGTTACGTTCCTTAAGATATTGGTCATTAAGGTCAATCGTTGACTGCACATTATTATCATTCAATATTGAACCAGTTTGGTTGATGTCAAAGGAAACACTAGTTTGAATGTCAACACTGTCAACTGATTTACTACTATTTTTTAATATGTTAAATAACTTTGGCATATATAATAAATATCAAAAACAGTGTTATTTTTTAATTGTTGTTATTGGGGTCATTGTAATCATCCATCATACTTTCTATATCTTCAAATTCTTCAATTTCAACGCCTTCACCTTCTCTACCACTAGCTGTCTGAGCATTGCATTTTCTAATGACACCACTCTTGTCTTCAATAAGAACATGTAACCAAGGTAATATCCATCCATCGTCAGACATGGCATCAGTACCCAACGATGACAAACTGATTTTTATTGCTGAAGCCCAATATACATAATCTGGAACTTCATGATAATATGTGTCAGGTGTCTCAACCTCTATGGGTTGTGTTGTATTGTTAGTATGCTCAACATAAGTACATGGTGCTTGTGGATTAGGGGTTGGGTTAGTCTCAAATAAATAATACTTACCACCAACAGGAATTTGTTCGCCTATTTTATATGTTTCATATAAATTTCTTATCTTGTAGTAGAATATTTGATGATATTGTGATATTATATACTCTCTGTCTGGAAGGATTACTTCTTTATACTCACCATCTTGTATGTAATAAAAAGGTGTATTTCGTGGTATATGATAACCAACATCGTACAAATGGTATTCATAGTTATTTGGTTTATCCTTGTCAGTCACTTTAATGTAACAATGTTCAGCAGTGTTTTCTGGGACTGAACAGACTTGTGTGTACAAATCTGAATTATAATCATTCTTTTCAACATCATATGTTGACACACGTACAGTAAACCTGTAATACAACATATAATAGAAATCCTCTATATAATGTATACCGTTCTTCAATGTCTCCTCACTGGTGTAATCACGTGAGTTACGAGCTGTTATGTAAATAGCGTTCTTAATTTCGTCCCTATTGTCAAATCCATTGTAATTATAAACAACTCTGAACCACTGTGTTTCCACTACAGGTGAAATTGTGTAATAGTCATCACATTTAGCAATAACAAAGAACTTATCATTTGGATATAATATATTCAACGGAATTTCACCGTCATCTGTCAAGTTATATTTCTCCCTGATATAGTTTGTAATGTTAAATGAAACAGACTTTGACTTAGATACATAACCTGAAACCACTTTATTGTCAATGTTCAGCAATAATTCTGGCATTGTTGTAAAATAATACCTGTTGTTTACTGCGTCATAACGTAAATTGGAATTCATTGGACTTTCAGCTATACCTGTATCATAATAATACAATGGATATTCTGTGTAATCTGTATCAAACACATAATACAAACTCTGGTGTCTGGTATATCCGTCATTATTGGTATAAAATGTCCTTGTTTTAAGGAAATCATCATATTTAGTGTCAACCTCACTTAGTCTCTTGGTATTGTTTCTACCAACCAACACAGGATTGTCAATCAACACGCTCAGAGTTCCAGCAATTGGATAACGATATTCATCACCATATCCATCAGTATATATCAAATCATCATCAAGCAATGGAATTTCGGAATATTGATATTTGTAATCATCAGATATATCGGTATCAACTCCTGTATATTCACCATATGTAGGATTTATACCTTCAGGATAGTCCGTATATATCATACGTTTTACATTGATATTAGAGTAAATATCATCATTACCATTAGCTGTATTAGTGTATAATTTAATTTCCTGACCACCATATTCAGCTCTGATATTTGATTTCTCTTCATCACGCGGAATGCCATTATATAAATAACCACACATAAAACCAGGCATAAAAACATCAACACCTTTCCAATTTGTAGTAATATCTTCAAGGTTCAAAACATTGCTGTAATAAACATGATAAATAACAGATTTATACTTATATCCTCCATATATTTCCCCTGTTGGTGGTAATTGTGGGTTATATGTCTGTTTGGTATATATATTATTGCCATAATCGTCTGTACCCTTGACATAATATACATCACCTGAACTAAATTGTCGTTCTTCTAACCGTATTTGATTACCATTTTCAAAGAATCCATAATATCTTGCTGTACCACCATTATTATATACATATGTATTTGTTTTTGGGTTCTTTCTAACAGCCCAACCTCCGCCGTTTAAATCATCACAACACGGATTTTGACTTGTGAACGGATAATAACAAACACCATATCCATACAAGTCTACATTCTTGATAAGAGGACGTTGGGATTTATAAGTTCTTATTGATACTATACTAGTCTCTGGAATATCATTAACAATATGTTGTTGATAAACAACTTCATTATTATCAATTGTTCTTAGATAATACACATCCCCATAACTAAATTCAACTGTATCATCATATATGTAATATCTTGTTATTTCAACCAATTTCGGTGGTATTTTTATAACACCACTGTTACTAGCACCAATAAGATAAATATCATTATAATAATCAGTTTCCCCTGGAGTAGGTACCATTGATTGTTGTAAATATGCCAAATACTCCATTGCGGTTGTTTGACCATTTTCCAGGTTATTAATAATTTTCCTTGTATAAATATTTGGATAATTTACAGTATTAACATACACATAATCACCATCATATATAATTGGATTGTAATTAACGGAATCACATTCAACAAAATTTACATCATATAATTCACTTACTGACTGTTGAGGGTCAGGAAGAGGGTATTGAGCTAATATATTACCAACAGTTTCACCGCCACTAGCTACTGTGTGTTTATAATACACATCATCACCAGCTGTACCAGGGGTAAAAATATAAACATAAACTACTGTATTTTGTGGTAACAATTGATAGATATCTGTATATTGAACTCTATAATATTCATACGAATTCACAGGATATAACCAGCCAACACTACCTGTTTGAGCCAAGGCATATTCAGGATATGCTGGTATATTATTTATAAAAGCCAGCAACATATACAGATTACTCTTTAATGGTTTGTTATAAAAATGAACAGGAAATGTTGTCACCAGGTTCTTATCACCGCCAGTATTATCAAAATTAATTATAGTGTTACTTGGTGGTAATATCGAATTATTATCGTTTATTATTGACACATAGTACGGGTGTTTAGTTTTATCATGTAAATGATAAGGGGCAAAATTATCTAATTTCTCAAAATACTTTCCTGGACCGTCAACTGTTAAATATATAGTAGATTGGGTATTATTAGTATGACCGATATATGTTGATGTTGTCTTGTTGTATGTGTAGTACACACCATTTTCAGGTATACGCTTCTGTGTTGGTCGGGGTTCACCATGCCAATAATCCTCATATTCAATGTTCTTTCTGTATATAGTTTCGGCTATGTGTTTATCATACTTATATTGTCCAACACTCTTACGGTTACTAGTCATTATCGCTTGATATTCCTTATAATCATCTTCATAATAATATTCATTCAAAGGATTAACTGTAATATCTTGTTCTGCAATATTTCTAGTGTAATTATCACCATTCCTTGTGTAATAAGCTTCACCTTCACTTATTTGGGCACCTGCTTTATATTTGAAATATTTTATATAATATAAATCCCCGTTATTTAAATACTCATTGTTTGTAAGTACTCTAAAATTTGTACCACAAGTCAGTGTTGGATTTTTAAAGGTTAATGAATATGTTTCCAAATTCTTATCCACCACATAACCATCCATAATATACATATCATTTGATACTGAAGCATATTTTGTGTTATTAATATCACTTGTTTTTTGTAAATTCAGTGACACAATGCGTTTTGACGATGTGTTGGCTGTAATAGTAAACTTAGAATTTGGTCTGTAATCATAAAGTACATTGGATACACTTGATTCCTCATTTCCAACTATCAAATACCTGACAGGTCTGGCTTTAGTCTTTGATGTAATGGTCAACATTGTCTCACTATCGTTTATCCTAAAAACACCAGCCACCTGTCTTGAAAACTCACCTCTAGCGTCAATGATATCATTTATACTGTCAATGAACTCCCTATATTCAAAGAAGGACATACAAGCCAAATCAACATATTCAATGTTTGGATTACTCTGTGCCACATATGTTACTTCACCATTCTCGTTTTCTCTGGCAACATGTATAGCACCTACATAATAATTTGCTGTTAATAAAATGGAATCGTATCTTGTTACGTTTTCCGTTGTTTGTGCAACATTTTCAAAATAATCTTCATCCAAAACTGCTTCAATGATATGATTTTGGTCTGTATAATATACTACATTACGTTGTATATCTGTTTGGGATATTGGGTTACCATTAACATCATATAAACTAACATCTGGTGCAATGGTATATGTATACACGTTTTTCTGTACAGTACCCTTTTCGTAATCATCAGGATTATAACTAGCAGCATTGAAACAGTATTCGTCAGTCCATGTATAAGGGGTTGTACTTCCAGCACCACCACCGTTGTGCTCATATGAGGTGGATAACACATTACATATAGCAATAACCTCACTTTTACTTAAAGTAGTATAACCAATTTTAGTTAAAGGTTTTGTAATACTACCATATGTATATTTGCCAATATTCAATATATCATTCCAACCGCTTAATCTGGACTCCTCAAATGATGAGTGGTTACCACCATCATCTTCAAAAACGCCATTTTCTAACTGATAATCGTTCCAACCACTATTAAAACCACTGATTACATCATAATCAATACCATTAATATACATTTTGAATTCATCCTCATATACAATCACATTAATTGTTGTGACATTATCTGATTCTCCGCCATCAAGACCGCATAATTGGGTAACAGTTATCCTATATCTTTGGCTGCCATAAGGAACGCCAAAATAAAACGTTGTAACATCATCATATGTTATGTGCCCAAGATATCCACAAATATCTGGTGGTGGGGCAGTTGGGTTATTTGGTGTAACAGTTGCAACTCCATCAACAAAGTGAACATCCACAGAAGTACCAATATAATTATTACCAAAGAAAACCTCATTAATTGGTTTTAACTCAATTCTAAAGTCACTCTCACTAACATCTGACAATGAAATAAATCCATATATTTCCCTATCTAATCTTGGTTCATGTTTATAATAATATTCATTTTCATTTATGACAGTAATGTTACTTATCGCCGTATGCTCTTCATATGTTGATGTTATTGAATCTAACGTATAATAGGTTTCACCAGTCTTTATTATATAGCCAACTTCATATGATGAATACAACAAACTATCAGGGTTTCCTTCGAAATATCCACAATTGGCGATATTTGTATAAGTATAATATATATCATCTGGGTTGTCAAGGTCTTTAAATTTTGCCAACAATTCATTGTTTTTACAATTAAATGGATTAACATCACACACAAAACCAATTCTAGGCAATTCAAAAGTAATCTCATCATAATAAACATTATCATAACCGTCAGTCAATTCAATCGTATACCTGCCACTTGGCATTATATCCACAATCTGCGTTGAATTGTCAGAATTATCATTTGCTTTTTTTATAAGATTATAAATTCTGTATTTCTCATAACCCTCTGGTATGACATCACCACCAGAAAATATAAATTTACTTTGACTTATACTTGTCTGATAATAAACATCATTTTTATCCTTATCAGTAAATTTGACTGTATATGGTGCGTCAACATTCATATTGAAAGCAATAAAACCATCCAACGTATCTCGTGGACACCAACTGTTTCCCTGATATGTCATATCATATGGAACATCGGAAGCTGTCTTATTAGTACAGTCAGAGAAAAATTCATTGTTAAACTTGTCAATGGCAGTCTTTCCCTCATTCAAACCAAAATAGAAATAAAATGAATTTTCAAATCTAGGCTGACGGTTCTTACCATCCACACTGATAATACCTCTAGTAGTTGCTACCTTAGCCGAAATATTGTTGTTTTCGTAAAAGTATATCTTCTTGTTGTTTCTTTTGACATAATCACCATATCTGAAATTCAGATAAGCGTCACTTGATTTCTCCAAATTATAATTTCCTACATAGTTTGCTTTATCCAAAAAATCACTTTTCTCAGTCTTACCGTTAACTGTTTTAGCTTTCATTAACAATTCCAATGAACCGTCAAAATTATCAAGGTATATGTGGTTGAAGTCATATTCAATCAAACCAGTCTCAGGATTCAACTTAGTTCTTAAAAAATTACTATTCAACGTAGCAAACATACTCCTGTAATCTGGATTGTATATTTCATCATATGAAACAAAACCATCTGGTGTAAGATTGTTGGAATCACTTTCAGTACTTGTTGCATCTAATTCACTTGACGGTAATTCGGTTGTCTCATCCAACGAAACACCTAATTCACATATTCTAGGTAGATTTATTGTTGATTTTGGTTTGGTATACGAATCAAAACAAGTTATTCCATAAAACAACCCACCGTTATCATATTGATTTTCATTAACACCTTCACCACCCGTATTAGGGTCATTGCTCTGGTCTACACCAAGATTACCCCAGTCAGCGCCAGTGTATTCAGTTATTCTACTACCCAAATCTATTTCAGAATCATCATCTTCATCAAGTGATGTTGCATTATTTTCATTTGTATAATCATAGGATTCAGATAACAAATCTGGCGGCATGTTATATGTTGTACTTTCAAGACATTTGAAAAATTGTGGTATACCATGCATATCACACTCATTCAAACTACCAAGCAACACCAAATCTGTTGCAAACAATGTAACAAGGTCACTATTACCCGTGGATGTGTCATAATCACAAGGTTTATAATAATAAACCTTATCACCTAACATAGTCTCCTTCTCATATATAAGACCCTTATACACTTTAAAATATGACCTGGCATATTTATGACATTGATAACCATAGCAATTGTCATTATCGTATTTACTAAATATTATTGATTCACGACCAGTCTCATTATTAGCCGATGATAATAATACAGTGTTTTCATTATTAACCAATGGGATTATTTTTCCCATTGTTTTACCACCAGGTAAAGAAACCGTTCTTTGAATCATATTGGTGGAATAAAGTTTCAGATTACGTTTCCAATTCCTTGTTTGTGCAATTGTATTGTCAGTGGAACACCAATCGTCTTTCTTGATTTCACCGTTTATTCTTTTCTTAATTCTACGATACCATAGAGGTAAATAAACAACACCATTAATCCAATCATTATAGAAATTAAACGATGTAACTTCATTGTCTTGTGCTAACTGATTTTCGATACAATTATATAATATATCAACACGGTCATTGCAGGTTTCTATACCCTGTCCTTTCAATTTATTTTTAACATGGTCATTTGTACCTGGTGTTACACTGATTTCAGTACCATCATCAGTCTCACACAAACCATTTAATGCAATACCGCACCCAATATTCAAGAACAATCTAAAAAACCAAGCAGAAACACCATCACATACAGTTGTATTGTTCTTAACATCATTATAAACAGCTCTCATATAATTGTTAGGGGTTGTACCGTCATCATCCCTGATACCCTTACCTTTATATTCAGCCAGTTTTTTTGCAACACCCTCAAACCAATACTTTCCTAACAACTCAAAGTTCAAAGCTTTACTTGCTTTATAAAACAACACACCAAAAAAATAAAAACCTAACCCTAAAGTTGTTAATACTGCATTCAACACTCTGGTAAGTGTAACCAACACTTTCACCAAAGTACATAAAAACATGTACATAAAATTGAACTTAATTCGCAAATTGTTAAACGGCATTGGGTTGTTTGCACCAGAATGGTTCACCATCTTAATACCTAAATGTCTCAAATTATTCGGTAATCTACTTTTCTGGAGTCGTGGAATGTAACTTTTCACTGTGTATACATTGTTCCACATCAAATCCCTGAAGTTCTCATCCTTTGTCTTTGTACCAAATTCATAATCAATTTCTTTTGTTTCAGTGAAATTAGGATAATCACTCTCCATCAAATGTGGGTTATTCGGTATAAGGAACCTTGCGCGTTTTCTTGCTGTCACATCACTTGGAGTTTCAGCCATTGACAATCTGAAACGCACTCTCGCCCTCGTCGGAATACCTGTGTTTGGATTATCAGTCATTACCATTTTACCAAATTCATCTGTCATTACATAATCAAGATTCATTGGAATCTGGTAACACCAAACGCCATCACTGTTGATGTTATTGTCACCCTGGACTGAAAACTGTTCAACCTGACCATTAGGAGTTTTCCTAATCATTTCAATTTTACCCTCACCAGTAATCATGTCACTCATATTACCCTGTTTCTTACCACCCACACATTTCTGGCTCATTGCATTTTCACCAGCATCGGTAATGACGCTACCCATGAATATACAAGTAGGTTCAAATTTGTAATTGATATTCATATCACATCTTGTGATAGCAGCGTTTGTCTGAGTGTCTGTTGTATCACCCCAGAACGGATAAACATAAATGGATTGGTCTTGTGTTATGACCTGTGCAAGTGAATCTATGTTTGTGTCAACCTTGAATTTAGTTGTGTTTTCAAACATATTGGCATTGTAGCCCTTATATATAAGGTCTCGTGGTTTCTGTGACAGGATACCTATATCAGACAAGTCAACGTCCATATGTACAGTCTGTGTGCCAACAGGAACACCATAAATCATATAGTCACCAGATTCGTTTGTCCTAGTGGTGAACTGGTAATATTTGTCAAACACATCAATCCAGTTATTGTTATCCAACAACACCCTTTTACTAGGAAAAGTACCAATATTTTGGTGACATTCATCATCAAGTTCATTAGGAAGTAAGTTATATCTGACACCGTTATTGTCAGTATCCCTGGTTGAAGTAAAACTATACAGAATTTGTTTGTCAATATCCTCAGTTGTTTCATACGGAATAAAAACGGACACCTTTACATTAGGTACACCAAAACCACCGTTAGCTAGTACACGGCCAGCTATGATACCAGTGTTCGACCCCATAAGTCTGTAGGTGTTTTTCTGGTCAATTGACAATGACAATATATCAAGTGTGTCAATAGTATTATCAACTGTGAAATTGACAACACTGTCATTGTTTACATTTGTTCTGATTCTGTAAGATTTATTCTCTTTTCCCATGTTTCTTAAATAGTTTTCCTAAATTTATACTTCGTCCTGTGACTGCTGCAAAAACTGCGTACCCAATTAACACAGGTGCTGCTATAATAAGTATAACAAATAATAAAATTACAATAAAAATTTTACTTATAAACATAGCTGCCCTTTCCGCTCCATGAGCTTCCTTAATGGTTTCATCATCCGTATATTTCTTGGCTTTCTTAGCCGTGTCTTTACAATTACATCCCATAATATATAATATAACCTTTTTTTATAAAAAAAGCGAACTGTTTAAAGTCCGCTTATTATATGTTTTCCATTTCATTGGACAAATTATCTTTGTTTGATTTCATGTAATAGAATATCTTCATCTATTATAATATCTTCATTATATTTTAAATTAGAAAAATATATTATTCTAATTTTGAATAGTCATATTTATCCCCATGTACTTCTTTTACACGTTTAATAAATTCTTCAGTAGATAATTTATTCATAATAAAAATTTATTTTATTATAAAAAGTTTAATGTTTGAAATAATGTATCTAACTAACGTTGTTTTATAAAAATTTTTATATCCCTATTTGGATATTTGATTTCAAACATAGTGTCAATTGCACTGTAAAGCACCTTGTCACTTGCGTTAAGGTCTATTTCATTGTCATCCATTTCACCACCAAGTGAATCATAACGACTGGCGCTAGCGCAAGATGAATAATCAACCATTGTCTGATTAATCTCATCATTGGAATATCCGTTAGCCTCGCCAACCTTATTGTAACATCTCAAAGCAATAAGATTCACAACACCATCCTCTTTAGAAATCTCTTTTTCCAAATCACCAAGGAATATATCCTCACCCATTATATGTTTTCTTATATCCATATAATCTTGAATTAAAGCAATAACCCTGTTTATCACTTCACTGCTGTCATATGCTTTGTCAACGTATATATAACAGTCAAAAGCCAAGTTTATAACCTTTCCTGAATGAATTTCAACAAAATCATTCACCATCTTATATTCTTTAAGATACTCCCTGATATTGTCACCAACAACCTCAGACAACATTGTCATTAATTTACCTTGATAATCAAGCCCTAGTGTATATACAACAACCTTATTATTCTCTTCAACAACACTGTATCTGAAAGGACATCCATATTTAGGATGTATTTGTGAAATCCTAGCGTAATAGTCTTTCAGAGTAACACACCTATTCTGTGCTGATGCATTATACTTAATCAAATAACGTATTTCCTCATTTGATGGAGCATCCTTACCACCATAAGATGGAGTTGGGTTATTTACAGTCAACGTATTACGGACACTCATTTTCTTTTTGTTGTCATTGGGGTCATTACAATTACCATCAAGTGTCATTCTCAATGAAGTAATTGCTGTAATTGTATTTGCACCCACATTTGAAATAACACCACCACCTACTCTATACAAAACATACATCGTTGTTCCACTTTCAGGTAAAACACCCATATAATCGTTAGCCTCCATACGGCTCATCATATATCTAGTGAATTCATTAGCATCTGTAGGTATTGTACCATAACCGTTTCGAATACCAGGTCCAAATGTGATTTTCAGTTTGTTTGAATCAGTAAATTCAGTTATAAATTTGTTTTTAAGTCTTTTCCATTGACCTTTCATTGCCATTCTAACAACTTCCTCAACTGGTTCACCATTATCATCAACTATAACAGCACCATCTTCATCAACTAAATCAAATTTCTCAGCAACTTCCCATACGGGGTTATAATAACCATTATCAGTATTTTCATCAACAACATATCCAAACCTGTATTGGTCAATCAAATTATCAACCTCGAAATAACGCTGAACTGGAAGTCCCCTCTTGTCAATATATGATTCCTTGTCAACATAAAATTCAGGAAATGATGGGTCACCTGACAAATTGGTTCCTTGTTTCAATATAATACTTTCAATATTACAAATATTATTGTCAACTATTGTGACACTCATGAATGGTTCAATATCATTATTTGTAATAATTTTCTTATATATTCTGGTTTGTCCAGCACGGGCAATAGTCAGTTTCTTATACACATAATTGACAATATTACCATTACCATCCCTGTTTGGATATATCTGTCTGTTTGATAAACCATTAGTATCAAATTGGCTTTTGAAATCAACATCTTCTATTAATTCAAACGTATTTGCACCGTCTGAAACCAAAGTACCACGTCTGACAATTGGACAATAACTTTCATCAGCTATAGCCAAGTTATTACCAGAATTACTTACAGCACTTGTGTTCATTGGTATTTGACATGACAATTCAATTTCAACAATTGCACATTTAGGACCGCTGATTTTAAGTCCATTTGTCCTAGCTATATTCAATAAGGCATCTTTTGTGTTGGCACTGTCAACATTGGTTTCCTGATAAGTCCTGTCAATATTGTATGATAAAGTGTCAGCAATATCAGCCTGTACATCGATAAGCCAGTTACCGATTGAAGCGTCATTATAATTAGCGAAAATATCTGGATAATATTTCTGTGTTATGTCCAGTATACTGTTCTTATAGTCATCATAAGTCCTGTTCAAATAGGAAATTCTTGATTCTGCCATAATTATATAATTTGTGTTAATTCATAATAATGTGTTATTCCGTCTTTTTCTTTGACTGAATACCTGATTTTGACTTCAAGTCCTTCACCCTCTTCACCTGTGGGCTGCGTCTCAACTGTATCAATTTCACAATTCGGAATGAATTTTTTTACTTTGTCCTTGATTTCAAACGTAACATCATCCCACGTAAGTTCATCATTCATATTAAAGAGATATTTGATTAAATTGGTACCGAACAAGGGGTCTCTCAATTTCTGTCCCTCTGGGGTGAATATAAGATGAATAAGCTGGGATTTGACATCTTCAGCCATTGTTGTGTTCAAATCCAACAAAGTTTTCTGTGATTCTATTTTAATTGGAAACTTAATTCCATATTTCTGTGTTCTAGCCATAATTTACTGTCTATACACTATAAATATAATAAATTATTTTTTTATATACAAAAAAAAGAGCCACCGAAGTGACTCTTATAAAATTACAAAAAATTAACAATATAATCACCCACATTTAGACCAGCCGCATCTAGGGCAATGATTACACCCTCCATCTTTAACTATTGGAGTACCACATTCAGGGCAAAGGTCTTCCGTATCCTCTTTTGTTTCCATATATTTACTCAAAACCCTGGTGATTGCCTTGTTGAATGAAACAATACTGTCATTACATTTGTCTTCAAGTTTGATAATGTCTTCAAGACGCATACCAGTTCTGAGGTTACCACTTACATGGATTGAAACATTGCGGTATTCACGTTTTTCACTGTATTCCTTGATGTTGTAAACCGAATCACGGATAATCTCAACATCACCCTTTGAAAGTTTGTGACCCTCGTTGACAATTGAAGAAATCTTCTCAATTTCACCGTTAATGTCATAGTCATTGTCAACCTCAATGGCAATATTAGGAATTTCCATTATCTCAGATTCAAATTTGTACACTCTCTTCTTGACTCTGGTAATCTTGCCTCTATGGTTTTTAACCTTTTGACATTCATCACACGGCAACACAAACATTTCATAAGGTTTACCGTCCATCAAACCAACTATAATGATAAACGCCTTGCCTTGGACTTTAACTTGATAATAGTCACCGTCCAACACTTTCGGACGTTTAGGGGCATTCACTGTATTGAAAATTACCTCATTTTCTTTTTTCTCAGTGGTTCTGTTGAGAATAGCAGCTCTTTTACACCCATCACGGAAAACTGTCACACCTTTAAGACCGTTCTTCCATGCCTGGAAATAAATGTCATAAACATCCTGTACGGTTGATTTTTCTGGAAGATTAATAGTTGAACTAATTGAAGCGTCGATATTCTTCTGCAATGCACCCTGCATCATTATTCTGTCAATAGGCTCAATCACATCCGCACTGACAAAATAGTCAGGAAGCTTATTCATATGCTCATTGATGTAATCAATGTTCAAATTGTTCTTGTCAAAATCCTTACCTAAATAGTCAAGTACTGCCTGTGGATAAATCACATAGTCAACCTCACCGATTGATTTGGTTGTCCTGGTGTAATTCTTGGCAAACATAGGCTCACCACCACCTGCAGTTGCATTAACCATTGTTGATGTGGTTCCAGTAGGTGCAATAGTCAACAACTGACTGTTAAGAGGATAACGACCTTTATATTTGTCGTCAATGTAAGGTTCAATCTGTTTCTTGTAGAAATCAGAATCAAACAGTCCTGGATATTCAGCACCGACAGTATTTAAATCACAGGACTGTTCAAATGCCGCCACAAGCATTGTATGTGTTATTTCATATGCTATATTCCTTGATTCCTCACTACCATAAGCAACACCCATCTTAATCAAAGCACCACCGAGGTCAAAAATACCAAGACCAATCTGACGGAATTTCTTTGCGCTTTCACGTTGAACTTCAAGTGGATGTAAGTCAGTTCCCTCAACCTGAATTTCATTAAGACCAATAGTGGCAATCTTTACATCTTTCCTAAACTCATCAAACATAAACTCGCCATTATCATTTACATATTTGTAAAGATTCATGGCACCAAGCAAACATGCCCCACCATTTGGAAGTGGTTCCTCAGCACATGGGTTTACACCAGCATATTCAAAATCCTTGTTGGCGGACATCATATGCCAATTCCTAATTTTATCCCAGTAAAGGATACCTGGCTCACCGTAATCCCAGTTATTCTTGGCTAATTTCATAAACAAATCCTTAGCCTTAATCTTTTTAAGATAAACAGGACCACTGATTGTTTCAACACATGTGATTTTGTTGTATTCCTCCACTGCATTGATTTCCTTTTCGCTGATATCCATATCACAGGGCCAATGCAGCAAATAGTCAGCATCACTTTCAACAGCCTTCATAAACTTGTCGTTTACACGGATACTGATATTCGCATTGGTAATTTGGTCAGTATTTGCTTTGATGTCAACAAACTCAAGAACATCTGGATGATTAACATCAATACTAATCATTAACGCACCACGACGACCGTTCTGTCCAATTGTACCAGTAACAACATCGAATGTTCTCATAAACGACACCGCACCAGTTGTGGTTCTGGCTGAATTATGCACCACAGCACCTGATGGTCTGAGTTTTGATATATCTATGCCGACACCACCGCCATAACTGTATGTACGAGCCATATTTGAACAGCATTGATAGATACTCTCGATTGAATCGTCAACCGTCAATACATAACAGTTTGAAAGGGTTGACTTGATACCCTTGTTATTCAAACCACGGTTTGATAGAATTCTACCAGCTGGAATGAATTTTTGTTCAATAAAAAGACGTTTTACCTTCTGGTTTCCTCCCGAAACCCTCTCAGCCCATTCCATAAACGTCTCACCTTTTTGAAAATACTTCTTGTTAATGATGTCAGTACCTAACTGACTGTCACCTAGCCATTCTGTTAATGTTATCTCTTTATCCATACTTTTTATATTTATTTTTTCACATATAATATATATCTAAAAAAACAGAGAATTTTCTTATTTTTTGTAACTATTTTTTGCACTTATTGCCATCTCTGTGGAAAACTGTTGATTACTTTCCAAAGCATCGTCAACCTGTGTATCGGTGCAACCTGTAAAATCAAATTTTGTTGTACCGTTGTTAAACTTGACACCCATAAAACTGTTTGTTTTAATTCTGCCTGGTCTGAATTTATTGATGAATATATTCAACAAATCATCCTTACGCATGGCATCAGTTCTAGCGAATGAAATAATTACATGACCAATCTGTACTTTTTTGACAGAACCACCAGCTTGTGTAAGACCAACAATCTCTTGGTTGAATGAGTCTTTTGTACCCTGAACAGGACACCATAAAGCCACATTATAATCGTGTGCGATTTTTTCCAACTTCCTCATTGTCAAACCTTCCCTAGTCCATTCACTGTCAGCATTTGAATCAGCTTTTTCAAGTTTTAGACACTCAAAATAATCAACAATAACCAAATCAGGTTTGAAACCCATTGCTATATGTCTTTGAATAAACCTCTCAATATCAGTGGGGGACATTTCTCCATTCAATGCGTGATATCCAACAACATTATTCTGAATCATATCCTTCCATTCATTTTCATTTATCATTTCAATCACCCGTGGTCTGACATCAGGTAAACTAAGGTCACATGCATCAATATTGGTTAAATACGCATAATATTTACGTTTAATATTAACTTCTTCATCCTCAAAGAATATATGCAATACTTTGTAACCCTTGTAGTTATTATCTTCAGTCTTTGTAACAGCAGCTGTTGCTGCAAAACCTGTAGTAGCACTGGTTTTACCAACACTTGACGGGGCAATGATAATACCAAGCTCACCTTTACCTAAGCCACCGTAAAACGCTTTATCTAACAAATCAGCACCAGTTGGGATTGTGCAACGGTAATCCTCTTTAAGGGCATCTTCCATATTGTCAAACACGTGGAATCCCATGTTTTTCTTATTGCTGGTTTCAATAGCTTTCCTCACGATACCTTCAATATCGTCGTATCGTTTGTCATCACCTTTCTGTATAATCTCATAAGCCTGGTTAATTGCCTGGGTGAGATTCTGTTGTTTGAAGAATTTTTCAGAACACTCCTCGATAAGGTCAATGCCACGTGTTTCAATCGTCTGTATTTTCTCAAGCATCGCAATACACTGGTCAACCGTGATTGCGTCACTGATTTTACTGCGAATAAGTGTATCAAGGTCTTTATATTTGGCAACGCTGTCAGTCAAAGCGTAACGGTCTTTCATAAAACCAACAATACGCTTTAAGTTAGGGTCGGTAAAATGGTTTTGGTTTACCATACTTTCAACGTTCATAAAGAATTTCTGGTCTTCAATGAAACACTTTACCAACTCTATCTGGAAATCCTCGCCTAAATACCCTAAATTACTCTTATCAACTTTTTTATTTGCCATAAAATTGTTTAAAAAGGGGTCATTTTACTGACCCCATTAACAGTTCAACATTAGTTTCTACGCATATTGCCGTACTTCTGAGCACAATATACTCTCCACATATTCACATACTCACGGTTGTAAGGTGTGAAAGTAAGTTTCTTTGACTGATTCAGTTTTGAATACTTACTCAAATCAACAACATCGTCGGACACAATGTTAGTGTTATCCCAACACTTCACATCACCGCCTTTGGATGTAGCATTGTGAAACGCACCATCCATACCGTAACGTTCAAACTTGGCATACTGTTTTACGGTTTCCTGGTCTTTGTTTGAACACACCTCACAGATGTTTTTGATAATATTGGCTACCAAATCCTCACGTCCGTTGTTCATAATCTGAACCATAATGTACGGTGACTTGGAATTGGTAATGTCAACACTGTTACGCACATACTTCGGGTACTGTGAACCATCCCATATACGCTCGTAAACTACGTTATCGTCAACCAGAAAAGTAAATCTGAATGTCACATCCCACGGGTTAACAAACTCATCCTCATCCCACTCTTTTGCTGGGATGTCAACATAAACTGGCTCATTGATAGGCATACCGTTCTCGTCCTTGGCAAAACCTGTCAATTTAGTTTTACCACCACAGTTGTTCCATAAATAAACCCTGCTCTTTGACTCAAGGTCATCCTTAATCATACGGACACAATCGTCAAGAGTCTCATAGAGTTCATAGGAACAAACAGAATCGCTGTTATAGCGATTGATTTTGAAATAGCGCTGACAAATGATATTGTCGTTTACCTTCAAATGAAATTGGAATCTTTCACGGTAATTGCTATTATCTACTTTTTTTACTGTTTTTTCGTTTTCTTCCATTAGAAATTTTTATTAAGTTAAACAATCTAGTTAGTTACTATTAATATACAAAAATTATTTTTGTACACAAAGATTTTTCAAAAAAATTTATTCTTTCGGCATAACAAGTGCTGCCATCAGATAAAATATCAATCCAACAGGCAAACAAAGGCTCCCGAATACAGTCAGTAAACGGACAATTGTTGCGTCTGTATCAAAATATTCAGCAATGCCACCACATACGCCGAAAATAATCTTGTTTGTAGAACTTCTTTTTAATTTCTTCATAATTCTTTATTGTTTTTCTCTTTATCTATTAAAAATTTGAATTCAGTGAAAAAATTGCCAAATCTGGTTTCATCCTTAAGGTCGTCAATGTTGTATTCCAGCAGAATCTTGTACAAATTCTCAAGGCTCCTACCCTCGGCATCCATAGGGGCATACATCATACCATCAAGTAACTCTTTTGCTTCCTCTGGCATCAACGGATTCCTTAAATCTATAATCTTTTCATTAATTTCATAAATTTTATCTCCCTGAGCACCATCAGTTACTCTGTTTATTATGTTTTCAGCCCATTTTAGAGGTTTCTTCTTCTCTGAAGAACGTTGTTCATTAATAGTTTTCGCACCATCAATAACCTCTTCCAGTGTCATTTTCTTTGTTTTGAAACCTGGGAAGTTATCAAACAAGGTTTTTTCCCCAACACCCTTAATACCTTTAATATTATCAGACACATCACCGCAAATTATCTTTTTAAGGGCTACATTTTGATAGTTATATCCCATAATCTCGGTGTGGTTCCTTGAATTGATAAACTGAATACCAACTTCGGGTTTCTTAATAGCCAATATCACATCGTCTTTCTCTGGATTCAAAGAACTTTTCTGAATTAATTGTGACAAATCCCTATCATTAGAGAAAATCACTATATTTTCTTCGGGTTTCTTATGGTTTACATAGTAGGCAATGAAGTCATCAGCCTCTGTCTCATCATATAAACACTGACGAATAAACAATTCATCAAGACATTCAATCAAAACCTCACGCTGCCAGTGAAAATTCTCCTTTTCTTCCTCAGTTTTTGACGGTTTCTTATTCATTTCACCGTAAATCTTCTTCTGCATGTATGAAATACGGTTATTTACCTCTTTCATATAGTCAGAAAGGTTGTTGTCGGTGTAATTTTTGTCTCTGTTGGCTTTATAGTCCGAATTAAGGTCATATCTTAGCTGACCACTATTATCTCCATCCCAGAAGCAATAAACATACCTAAAATTGCCTTTTTTGAGAAGAATTTTTAACTGTAAAAGGAATGCAAATATGGCTCCAATTTCTTTACCATCACTGGAGGTCTTCTTACTTGCACTGAATACAAGTTCCAAGAGACTGGAACCATCGATTAACAACGTGTTAAACGGTTTGATTCCAATCTCAGGATTTTTTTCTTTAATTTTCTTCGGTATTGGTTGTGACATCAGTAGCCTCCTCACTTTTATTGGGAGTTTTGGTTGTGTCCTCTTCCTTAAGGTAACAAAAAATGTTCCCTTTTTGGTTAATAAGAACCTCCTTGTCTAGGTCGAGGTCGTATTTGTAAGCCTCAGCCTGGTATTCCTCCTTGGTCTTGAATACGACCATCAAAGGTTCCTGTCTTGCAGTTGGTTTTTCATCTTTATAACCAGTCAATGAACGGAAAAGGTTGTGACTGATTTTTTCACATTTTTCATCTTGAAGGTTGAAATCAACCATGTCTTCTTTTACTAAAACTACTTTCATAATATTTTATTTATTTTTATGTGTTAATAATTTTCTTTAAAATTCTCCTCTAATAAACTTTCTCGCTTTTTCTTGTTCTTCTTCTGTTAGCTCTGAAAACGCTCTAAATGTAGGGGTGTCATCTTCATAACCAAACTCTTCAATAATCTCAGGTTTTCCACTATTGCACATTGAATAATAAATGGTTGTAACATTATTGTGTTGGTTACCGTCATTTTTTCTATTTAATTTCCTTAGAACTTTTATGGGGTCACCATTTACCGATTTTGTGCAATATTCAACGGTCGGCATCGGAAATCTTTTCATTGTAAACGGTTCAACTAACTCCGTTACATCAACTACTTTTGCGGTAACATCCAATAGCATAGCTTCTCTTCCAATGGTATCATTGTGTTCCATTACACATCCTGGGTTAATGTATTCCTTAATCTCAATGTAATCGCCAACCTCTGGCTCATAAATTTTCTTTGGCTTTTCTACTACTTTCATATTACTTATATTTTAATTAATAATTAATTTTTCAACGTAAAACTCTTTATTTCTTTCTTTGTGTACATATTAAACACAGCGTAATTGTCTAATATTTTACTAGTTAACGCTCTTTCTTCTTCCATTAGACAATTAACAGCGTTTTCTACTTGATATTTAATTATAACAACAGCTACTGGTTTAAAGGTTTCTGGTTCATATACCTTATGTATCTCAGTTACTTTGGCTGTTATAAACGAAAAAAACCCTTTATCATATACCCTAACAGTATCACCAACTTTCACTTCTTCCACCTCACCTTTTTCGGGAGGGTTGTGGGATTCCTCTAGTGTAAATTTTAGCTTTTCTTGACTATCACTTCTATCATAGGGACACTGACATTCATACCATCCTGATTCTTTATTATAGGTTTTCCAACCATCACCATCTTCATAATCAAAACAATCACCTTTAACATAAGCACGGATACGCCAAGGTTTAATTATATTTTCTTCAATCATATTAAAGAAAATTTCCTTTCCTTCGTCATCTAAATCTCTTGTAAAAACAGTTCCCCAATTACCATAACTTGATAATGAAAACCCATCAAGCCCAGGTGCTGAATAACTACAGTCACTATGCATTTTTGGAGTATAACCGTATTTTTCTACATAACTATGGTCACCTATTTTACTATTTGGATTGGTTTGGTAGTCAATACTGTCACCATTCAAATATGCCGTTCTAAACGGCTCTTTCAATAACTCTAATTTTTCCATATTATTAACTTGCATTAAAATAAAGTTATTGCACCCACATAGAGCAGGTACAATAACCAACCACACCTCTTTAATTACTCTTCCTCAACACCGTTTTTAATATCAGACACTTGAGCACGGATTGACTGTGCAAGCTTCTTGATTTCCTGCATATTTTTACGTACACGAGTACCAGCGGCGTTATTGCCATTGTCGAACTTCTGAGCATCAGTCATTGCAAGACCGATAAAATTCTGCATCTGTGTTAACTTGTCAATAATTGTATAATCCATATCTTTAAATTTTATTATTTATTTACTACTAATATACAAAATTATTTCTTTTATAGAAAAAATTTTTAATCCTCCTCTTCAGATTCCTGGAATTCAATATCACTTTCATTGACACTAACCTTATTATCAGCCATATTCTGCAATTCCTTCAATATTCTCGAAACATGATTTTTCTTGTAGTCGTCAAGAGACTCCAATGAAATGAAACCAGTGTCAGTTGCAACCAGCGGACCTTCGTAACACACATTGTGTGGGGCGTTCAGATGGTTCTTCAAAACCTTAATCTTGGTCTCAGTACCATAGCTATAATTCAAACCTTTTGCTGTTGCTGTCAAGCGCTTAACACCAGCAGTCAACTGACCACCCATAAGGATTTCAAGACGTGTTGCATATTTGAAAGCGTTACCACCCTTTGGACGCATGATTGCAGGACCAACAGGATTGGTTGTGTTATCCATCCATACCTTATTAATATAAATGAAAGTGTTGGTATATTTTGAACTGACTTTCCTTGATGAAGGAATCAAGTCGTTTACAACTTTCATAAATGCCACTGAAAGGGCACCTGCAGCCCACATATTGTTAGCTGAAAGTGATTTGTACTCTTTGTAACAACCAATTGAACCAACTGAGTCCCAAATAAAGACCAAACCCTGGTCAATTTCACCGTCACGCTGGGCAATAATCAATTCTTGCATACAACGGGCAATATCCTCCAAAACAGCCTCACCACGGTTCTTTGTGGTATCTTTACCAGTGCTGTAATCGAATGTACCATACTGTTCAGCAAGCTTAGTTGTATTGTAGTAAAGGAAATTACCTTCCCAGTTCACAATTCGGTTCTCGATGTGGTATGAAACCTCACCTGTCTCTGGGTCAATATCCTCAACCTGGACATCACCGTAAACTGGAGTTGCGTCAAGGCCCATCTTTACAGCATATTCAAATGAAAATGCGTTCTCAGTATCGAAATAAACAGGAATGTAACCCTGTCTTTGTGCTGAAACCATAGCATGATTCAACAAAGTGGTTTTACCAGTATTTGAGTGACCGATAATAGATGTGACATAACCGATAGGGATACCTGGAAGTTTTGTTGCTTCCTGGAAAGCATCTGGCATTGTAAGCCACTCCATTGGTTTGTCAGCGTTGCTGACGATTGTCACTTCATTGTTGTCAGATGGTGTGTAAACCATACCCTTTTTTTCCTTAAAAGCTGAAATACCAGATTTCTTCACGATTCCAGCACCTTTTTTAATAGCTTGTTTTGCCATAAATTTAATTTGTTTTTACATTATTGTTATCCTTTATTAAATCTTTAAAGATTTTGTCGATTTCATCGATTTTCCTTTTAACTTCAGTATATTCTTCCTCGCTAATCATCACTGGGTTTATACACTCAAGTCTGCTTCCGCCTTCATAAACTGGGATAAAATACTTATCAGTTCCATCATCGTTTTTACTTAAACTAGTGGCAACATCGTTCATATAAGCTGAAACATCGTCTTCGTAAACACGTGACACATCTGTGTAAAAAACCAAAATTAATCTGTTATTTTCACTCATATAATCTACTTTTTATATATTTTATTCCATAAAATTCTTGCGGTTGACCATATCATGGTAACACTTGCGGCACACTGGCTTGTACATATCGTTTCCGCCAACCTGTATCTGTTCACCGTCAGTGACAATTTCACCGTCCTCATTGAACCTTGCGTTGATTATCGCTTTCCTACCACATGCACATGAAAGCTTAATCTCCTCAATATTGTCAGCAAGCTCAAAAAGCCTTTTGCTGCCAGGAAACAAATGCCCAGTGAAATCGTTCCTTAATCCGTAACACATCACATTGATGTTGAGGTTATCCACAATATAGCTCAGTTGTTCCACCTGTTCCTCGGTCAAAAACTGTGACTCATCACACAGAATCCATTTAGGTGTAGGTAATCCGATTGCTTGCATATTGGCATTGTATTCGGTTATAATACCTGTAATGTCATCATCAGCGTCAATTGCCAGACACTTCATTTCAAGTCCAACTCTTGACTTGATTACACCCTCACCATCCCTGTCATCAATAGCAGGTTTGATACACAGAATTGGTGTGTTGTTTTCCAGGAACGAATGTGCCTTCATCAACAGATAGGCACTTTTACCCGTATTCATAGGGGCAAAAATCATATAAAGTTTCGCCATAAATTTAAACTAATTAAAACGGTAATTCTTCTTCATCATCACTTGAAACCACTGGTTGGGGTGCAGGCTTTGGCTCAGGTTTTGGTTGTTCCTTCAATTCCTGTGCAGCTTCCTGTTCAGCCTTTTCCTTGTCAGTGATTTCTTTCCAAGCAACCCATTTCTTGTTTTCTGCATCGAAAACGGGTGTCTTGTCATCTGCAATAAGAGCAAGATAATCAAATGACTTGGCACGGTACATATCTTTCCAGTCCTTTATGTCGTTCACCCACATTTCAATCTGTTCATCAGTACCCAATGGTTTTGGAGCAACATCCGCCATAATCTTGATAGCGGTTTTATCTGGTGAATTTTCACTCTTTTTAGGAGCTTTAGTAAGGGTAAGAATCAAATCAATACCGTCTTTGTAGTCAAAAATGTTTCTGCCAGCAGCGTGATAAGCCATCCACAATTCTTTAATTGTGTCAAATGGACCTGTACCGTCATCGTGTTTGTTAAAACGCCAGAACTTAATACCCTCATCCTCTTTGCCACGCTCAATGCAACGCACAATATAAGAAGTCTTTGTATCATACGAATAAGCCTGTTTACAAATAGCTTTCTTCTCATTTATGTCTGTTGCTTTGTTAGCCTCTTCAAAAATCTGGAGTTTCTTCTGACATAATGGACAGCCGTTCTGACCAACCTCATCCTTAATATGATGGTCGTTCAGACAAATGAATGACTTATAGCCACCTTTGGCTACCTTGTTCTGTCTGTTCTGGTTTAATGAAAGTTTTAATGAATGTATATTGACTGGAATAGCGAATTTCTTTTTTCCGTCAATATCCTCGGTGAGAACTATGCGAATGTTAACCGTTCTCTTCTGCTCGTTGTCTGCGAGTCTTGTGTTCAGATAGTTTTTGGCATCGAATGCCTTTTTCTGTTGTTGTGGCTGTGTTTGTGACTGGTTGCCACAGCCGTCGTCGAATAATTCATTTTCATTTAGATTTACATCTTCTGTCATTGTTTTTAATTGTTAATATATTATTTTAGATTTGCATGTGATATAATATAAATAGTATTTTTTATATTTTTTTCTTATATATAATATACAAATTTTTCATAATTTTAACAAAAAAAGCAACACAAATTGTGCTGCTTTCTTTATTGTTTTCAATAACCTTGTTATTTTACAAAGTAATCGTGTAAAGTACGTGGAATGTCGTCAAATTCATCGTTAATTATTTTGTCATTAACATTATCAACGTCACCCTTTGTAATTTGATACTGTGGGGCTTCATTGTTTGACGTAATATTGTAATGATTGTTGATGTCCTCAAACTTATCCCAGAATTCCTCTGGCTTCTGGTCGAAAGGATTACCGCCAGCATTCAAACGGACATTCATAGTCTCTTCCTCGGTTGGGGTTCTTTTGATAAGTTCCCTCTTCAAATCAGAAATTTTCTGGTCGTTTGCATCAAGAGCTTTGGTAAATTTGTCAACCACATTCAGTAAAGTTGAAAGTTTTGAATCAACATCTTCCAACTGTTCTGCAGTCTGTTCTTGATTAGCTTTAAGTTCATCCTGTGCATTGGTGAGTTGGGTAATGTCCACAACATCATCGTCAGGACCTGGCTGACCGCCCATATCACCACCCATCATAGGGTCACCCATAACGTTAGGGTCACCACCGTCCATACCAGCGTTAGGTGCTAAATTAGCACCATCAATATCGCCACCTGGAGCAGGGGCACCACCCATAGCGTTAGGGTCACCACCTGGAGCAGGGGCACCACCCATAGCGTTAGGGTCACCACCTGGAGCAGGGGCACCACCCATAGCGTTAGGGTCACCACCCATAGCGTTAGGGTCGCCACCTGGAGCAGGAGCGCCGCCCATTGCATTTGGGTCACCACCCATAGCGTTAGGGTCATCATCCTCCATCACACCGTGATAGAATGAATATTCATAAAGCTGTTGCATTCTTTTTCTAGTTTCGTTCAAGTCCATTTTAGTCAGTAAGCATTAACTTATTATCTTCAGTCAAAAGGATTGTACTGTTGCTAGTACGTTCATAAAGACCTTTGTCTTTCTTCATTACTTTAACCTTTCTCTCTGGAAGAGGCTGGTCATTGAGAATATTCTTAACATTTGTTAAAACATCTTTTTCCATAACATTAGTTGTTTTGTTCATTATTTTCGGTATTGTTATCAACCACTGGCACCGTTTCAACAGGCGCAGGTTTAGGTTTTCTGTTCTGTTTTTTCACAGACTCCTTCTCAGCCACAACAGGCTTAACTTCCTCAACTGGTTTTGTTTCCTCTTTCCTCACCTCATGTATAATCCTGATGGGTGTCCTTGTATGGGTTTTCTTTTCCCTTACTGTTCTTTTAACTACATTCTTTTTTTTCATATAATTATCCGTTATATATCTTATTATATAAATAGTACCTTTTTGAAATTTAATTCAAATATGTGTGCAATATCGGAATATAATGTGTATTTCCACCGATTACCTTTCTTAAATCTGATGTTATAAAGCTGGTATCATGTATATATTCAACGTTTTTCAACAACTTGAAAATTTTCTGTTTCCTTACTCCTAAATATTCACACAATTCCAATGATATCCCAAATACCGTACTGTATTTCTCACTGTATATGAACATAAAATTCGAGTTCCTGGTCAAGAAAACAAATTTCTTCGTGTTGTCGCGTAGAAACTTAATGACTTTCTTTATACTATTTAATTTATAATTGATTAAGTCAATATAAGTGTACTTGATTTTCTCCATCCCGTACAATATCACGTATTTGTAGAAACTGATTATGTCATCCTCATACTCACATCTTCGCTCTGTCTTGGTGAATGTCCACCACACATTGTCATACTGTTTGGTTAATATATTGAAACCATTTATATGTTTCCTGGCTTCCTCGACACCTATGATAAGTGTGGGAATACCCTCAATTGCCTCGTCAAACGACTTGACCACATTGAACATATCCCCAAACACGTTCCTTTTGCTTTTTGTTATTATATTCCCGATTTTCTTCACATATATAATATACAAAAAATATATGATTTATTGTAAATTGAATATATCTTTTAATTTCTCATTTCTGTCATCTCCGCTTATTGTAAAATATTTACCACTAGCATTAGCTATCATAAAATGACCTCTATTACCCAAATCTTTCCTATATGAAATATGCATAAAATCAATTTTTTGTTTATCTAAACATTCTTTAATTTTATCAATATTAGTAGGGCGAATACTTTCTGGTGGGTAAACAATAAACTGGTCAAACGCCATCCCACGAGCAATAATCAATTCACTAATTATACTTCTTACAAAATTATAATTATCGGGATATCGATTTCCAAGAACCTGAAAATCACTAGCTCTTCCTAACCTATGGTCACTCTTTTTTGATGCACCTTTAATGGTATTATTATACTTTTCACATCTATATCCTGAGGTTAAATGCCATTTAATGGATGGAAATGATTTATAAATTGGTAATAAAACATTATTAACTAAATTTTTTAGATTTGTTATTATCGTGTCGCTTGATACATCACAGTCACCTGTATATACTCCATTACTAAACAATCGTATAGTATCTCCACCATTATCTAACGCAGCTCTTGACAACTTATTTCCAACCAATTCAAAACTAGCACCCATGTTCGGTCCATTAATTGTAAATGGTGTAATCTCTTCACTGTCAACTATAGGTAAACCGTCGCCTCCAACAAAAGGTATTATATTTGAAGTATTGGTATTTGAAGTAGTATTTGTATTTGGTATTTCAACACGGTTCTGATATGACGATGATGTGCTGGTCTGGTTTATATTTAATGATTTACAATTAGCGAACCAAACAATAGAATCACTTTCCAATGACAGTCTACTTCTGGATAACGCTATTACTTGTATACCATCAGTTTGATTATATATTTTATTACCAGTTCTACTCAATCCTTCAGCCACATATTGGGTATCGCCGTGGTATCCGAGATATATAGCAACATGGTCTGGTTTTACAGATGTTTTACTAGATACTTTGTTATCATGATATCCGAATAACAAATCACCAACCACTGGTCTCACATTACCACCAACACTTCTATCACCCATGACCATATTAGCAAACGTAAAGTTGGTTATTACGGGTGAAAATAAAGTAACCGTCCAATTTTTGGTGTCTTTCTCTAATAATTGTAACATATTAGGTGTATTTTCATTTTCCCTATGATATACCAAATCACCAGTAATCAGTTCACCTTTAACTTTCTTAAGTTTTTTCGAATTTTTAAGTGTAGCATAAACATTAGTAACAAAGGTATCACAATATTTATTTTTTCCTAGATTCTGAACTATTGCGTCAGAAAGTTTATCATCTTCTATGTCAATCATGATTTGATTTCCGTTCTTATCAATAGCTTGAATTTGTTTACCGTTAACGGACTCATCCATTCCTGGTTTAGGTGGAACTGATTTATATTTACTGGCTTTTGCAACCCACTCTTTTGTATAAGGGGTCTGTACCTTTGACATTTTCATACCAGTAAATGTAGTTGTCATATTCCCTGGTGTTATCCTGTGTTCAACCTTTATAATCATATAAGTACCCCTGAACATCGGAACATTCATTAACTGGAAATACATAAGAGGTTGGATTTGGGCATCACCCATCATTTCAATAGTAACTAAATAAGAATAGGCTTGATACACTGAATATATATCCTGACCATAGAATGTTATGTTATGTCTTTCACTGTTACCTTTATTTGCTATATATGCCTCAGCCCGAACAACTTGTTCTGTGACACTGAAGTTATCCATAGTGATTTGTATGTTCTTCCAAAGTGAATTGTTCTGTCTTGAATAAGCAACGCCAAATGCTGGGACTTTATACCCCATTCTAGCATTTGATGTCAATCGAACCATGTCATATTCGTTATCGTTATATTTAAAAATCGATGGAGCGGCTCCAATACCTTCTTCAAATGACCATATATCAAAAGAATCATGGATAAAATTGGTTCGGTCAACTGTATCAAGTTTATTAGCCCCATGTGTATAAACAACTGTGAATTTATTTGCATCTTCTGCATCACATACTTGATTTTGTGGTAACGGTGTGAAAATGTCTTTCATATTTTGCACCATATTTATCTCTTTATTTACACCACGCCTATCTATTTCAGCAAAATTCACATTATCTGGGAAATTGAAAAGCATACACATATGTTTAGCAGCCACACCGCCTAAATAAGATATTGTGGACCTACCTAAATATGTCTGAACATTGTCTTGGTTATTATAAAAATCATATAAAACTTTACAGTTCAATTTCAAAACATCATAAATGTTATTATAAAAACTGTCAATAAAAACAAAATTATTATCAAAAAAGTTCTCAACATTGAACATATTCAAACTATTACCAGCCTTGCTGTTGTAATAATTGCAAAGCCATCTATCCCATATATTTTTTAATGTGTGGTATATCTCACACTTAAAATCCCTGACATCTTTATCCTCTACATCAACCTTTTCATCAATAGCTTGTTGTTCAACAATTATTTTACCACATGCTGTCAGCATTTCATTAAATCCTTGAAAATAATTTTTCAAAGTATTTTTCTTAATGCCGTTAGGATTTGAATCCATACTCGGTATTGTCACCAGTAAATACTCATTGTCATAAATTAGTTTGTATATATTACTTATCATATTTTCATCTGTAAAATATGTAAATAATAAATCGAAAGCAATGTAACCAAACTTATAATTATTTCTAAAATTAGATAATGTAAATTTTTGAGTACCGAATTGCATGCCACCCATCAATGCATTGGTAACATCCCCAATTGTAGTAATTCTTTCTAAATCTTTAAGACTAGTGAGTTCATTGATTATTGTTTTTATATCTGTACCAGTCAAATCGGTTTCTCTATTATTAACTATTTTCTTTAATTCACAACATCTTTTAACTTCCTGAAAACCGTTATTAACAAATTCCTCAAATAGTTCTAATAATTTATTTTCTATTACACTGTCATTATTAACTTTTAAAAAGTTATCAAGTTTGTTATAATCTGTATCTACTCCACCAATACCAGATGTGATAAAAAATGAGTAAGTATCTTTATCGTTTTCACATAATAACACACAATCATTTTCTGGATATAAATAACACAAATCATTACCTTCTTTATAAAGTATCGGGTCTTTGTGATTTTTTTCGATGTATTTTTTTCGCCACAATATTCCACCTAAAAACAATAAATAACCATACGGAATGGTTTCAATACCACCAATTGGATTTTTTCTATTAAAGCAGGTAAATTCATCTTTAATATTATAAGTAAAAGGTAATGTATGTAAAAACAACAGACATTTACATTTATCTCTTCTACCATCCTCTTGCTCTGTTTCTGGTATTTGATTCTGTATGTAATATATTGAATGTGAGAATAAATTAACCGATTTATATACTGTGCTTGTACCATTATAACTTGCAAGGACAGGGCAATCGTGTACATATAATATTTCATTTGAATTATTATCTGCCATTAGTGTAGGTATTTTTGAATATTATTTAATTTATTTATATCTGACAAAGACACATCATTAATTTTATTAATATCAATTTGGTATGTGCGTATTGTTTTATTATAATCACTGTATTTTATAAAACTTGCCCAAGCAGTCTCATGATATATTTCATATCTGGCTTTATCAACTAATACACAATTTTTTAAAATGTTAACATATTCTTTTGATAATTTTTTACCAATCTTTACATTTCCTTTAGTAAAATCATTATACAAATTTTGTATTATATTAACCATATTTGTGTCAAATAAACCAAATTGGTTTGTTTTATTGTATTTGGAAACTTTGGTATTTGTTGAACCATTAACTATGAACGTGTTTGCGCTTTCTGGATACCTTGGCGTTATATTTTCATTTTCGTCAATATTATATTCAGCTTGTATTGGATTCGAATTTTGTATTGAACGTACTGAAGACACAGGAATAAATTCCAAATCAGATAACTTGGTTGTTATATAATTATATTTCAAATAATCTTTATCTTTAATAGGGATAAATATAGGGTGTCTTCCGTTATATCTATGAGTAAACTCATATTCGTATTGTGTTTGATTACTCAAAAACGCATCTTCACCAACAGTTGAATTATATAAATATGCCCCTAAATCAGGGATAGTGTTTAATTTTGATACAATCCCATTACCACTAGCCTCATTTTTAGCAAAAATATAAGCATTATATTCTCCCCATTTTTTTGCGTTTTCTGGATTTATGTCACTATCTTGTAAAATATGTAACGTAATCTCAGCTTGAAGAGCGATAAATAACAAAGCGCCATCCACAGTATCATATGCGTATCCTGGTATATCATAAATAAATGTAAATGGATTAAAATCTTTATTATTGTAACTACCTGTTTGTGTATTAAACGTACCTAAAGTATCACCATTACCACTCCCATCATTAATAGCAGCTTTATATATTTCATCAACCATTCTTTTCTCAACCCAATGACCCCTGAAATCACCTATCCATACATCTTTAACAATATCATTTGAATGTTGTGGGTCATTACCGTTAAGGTCGTTGTCAGCTTCAGCCGTTGTGTTATATCCCTTGTACACAGCAGGAAATGGTGGAACACCTTTAGAAAACGTATCTGAAGGTGCGTCTGTTGATAAATCTAAGCTTTTTATACCTAATAATTCTGGTTTTCGCCTACCAGCATCAATATCTTTATAGATTTGCTGTACTGATTCGTTAAAAAACGCAACAAATGTTTCCAAATGACACATCACCATTTTATAGAATCTTCCGATATACGGAAGTACCTGTATTTTTTGCATCATCCAGTCTTGACTATTGGATTCTAGGTTATACAATAGATTTGTATATTCATTATTCAATTGTAAAATTTTATTATTAAGTTCAGCTTCACCTCCACCAAAAGTAATTACATTTGCAAATGTATAAAATTTATTTTTTAGTGTAAACCATAATCTTTTACTTAATTCTGTATATAATTTTGAAGCAACACTTTCCGTTATTGTATACGTTTCATTATTGTAAAATTTATTTAATTGGGCTCCAACCGCTGATAAATTACTATCTAACAATTTATCCTTTTGGGTATTAGATTCTGTTGAAACTAATATTTCTGTATCATTATTCACAAAATTTGTAAACAATACATCACCACTAACCCAATCAGTATCGTTACTTGTTACAAAATTGGGTATAATATCTGATGAAATACCACCACTATCAGATGAATATGATGCATTATAAGTTTCAACAAGTTTTTTAATTTCATTACGTTGATTACATATATCCTGTGTAACACGGTATCTGTTACTATTGTTAAATATTATAAAAACACTTTCACTGTCACTATCTGTGCAATCAATAGTATATACACTTTCAAAAGTGTTTTTAAGGTTATTCTGAAACTCCAATAAACTGGTTTTTATTTCATTTAGTAAGTTTATCTGTTGTTGAATACCTGTTAATACTGTTGCCTTTGTATTGTTACCCTCTAATAAATCAGTATTACCATCGGTCTTTGCCATTTCACTTTTAATAGCTTCAAAAAATTCATATAATGGTCTGGGTTTTGCTCCATTATTATCCAACGCCCATTTCTCAGAATTAACATGTTCATTCCAATATTTTCCACCAAAAACTGTTTTTGGCGCATAAACCAACAAACTAAATGGAATATCACCAAGAAGTCCATATTCATAACCAATAAATTGAACTGTTATTTCAAAATTACCTGTCTGGGAATTGAAATTACCGTTAAAACTGCTACAAGTTAATTGAAAAGTAACTGGTTTACCATAGAAACCTTTCACTTGTAATTTAAACTTTGGATAAGGAAATGATACAAAACAAGCATAAAAATTGTCTATAATTTTGTTTTCCTTGTCTCTGGACAGATTTTTCAATTGTCCGTATTCATCATGTGTTGCCTCTTCCCTGCCAAAAAAACCGCCACCACGTATATCAATGAATTTTATCGTAACCTGTGGTGACTGATAGTTTACAAAATTAATATCTATATTTTCAATTTGCAACCCCTCGATTATTGTACGGTCTTTTATCTCACTATAATCAATATTAGTATAATCAGTTGTTAAAAAATTATAATCACCAATTTCCTTTCCACTAAAAAACGAATGATTACCGTCTGCACTAGTTAAATTCCATGATATATAAAAATTGTTATTATTACCACTTTGCTGATATGTGTCTTTATTAGCACGAGTACTTCCCTCAACAATCAAATTACACCATATAGTGAAATCAGTATAATCTGGTGTTAAAGGTACACCGTTTATATTACCCCTTACATCATTGGGGTCAACATAACATATTCTATTGCCTTTACCGTATTCCATGATTAATCTGTATGTTCATTTAACCAAATATTAAGTGAGCTTTCATATCTCGAAATTGCTGAATCCAACGGATAAGGTATTCTCAATTCAATACCGCTTGGTATTGAGAATTCAAAACCGCTGTATTCTGGGTTTGCTTGCAATATTAACCAAGCATAATTTGGGTCACCATAATATTTGTATGACAACATATCCATCCTCATCCTGGATTTATCATATGTTACATATATATCACTGGCAACATTTGGTATCTTGGCAAACGGCACTCTTGCAAATACCTGACCATCTTTAATTAATTTACTGTAACGATTATAATATTCTGCCATAATACTTATTATTATATATAATATAATTATTTATACAATAAAAAACAAGGGGGTTATTCATCACCCCCTTTTTTCATTTTCTTTATATAAACGCCGTCTTTTCGGATATATACTCCTGATGACATCATATGAATTGTTCTTCGGGTTCTCAACTGCCCCTAACGTAAGCAACCAGGCATCAACTCCATAAACTTGTTTAATTACATCTTTCGCTTGTTCATATGTTGCTCCACTGTCAATAACATTGTCAATTAAAATGACATTCCTTGCTGACTGTAGCATATTTTTTACATTATCATCATTAACAACTTGAAATTCAAGGTTGATTTTAGACACATCAACACCCATTTTCTTCTGTTTGTACAACATTTCCCTTGGTTTACTGGACAATATATCCAAAACTTTTGATTTCGTCCGTTTGGCTATGAAATTTGCTAATTTAAGTGTGTATGTCGCATACCCGTTATGTGACGGTATTGGTATCAGAACTGAATTCACTGGTACGTATTTCATCATTATCAATGAAGCCTGGTCAATTGCGTCAATGTCACCATCCTTGACACCATGTGCCAAAGCTCTTACTGAACCATAGCTAGCGCCAAGACAAGCACTTGTCTCATTCAACACCGATTTGACAATTTCGGTTATCAATTGGTGTAACCTAGATTCGGAAATTAACATTTTTTTCATTATTTAATAACATCAGAATATTTTGGTTTTAGAATGTCAGGTGTTGTGTCATAATTCTTAGCTAAATAAGCGTATGACTTCTTAGTATCAACATCGTCATTACCAGCTCCACCCATTGTTGCCCAATTGGTTGGTTGATATTCAACTCTGTCAGCCCTGTTATCATAAAATGATGTATTAGCATAATAGTTGAATGACATAGCATTCTGTAATCTCTGGACAGGACCAGTGATGTCACCCCCACCGATAAACTTAAATGAAATATTAACTTTACATAACATCGGTTGTACCCCATTACCCTCTGGATTCAAATCCCATTGTAATCCCTCTGAAACATTATAATCAAATGTAATATTGTCAATTACAATCATTTGATAATAAAAGTCACCAAGTCTCAATACACAATATGGTGGTCTACCGAATGCCAAGTTGTTAGCTGTCCTACCATTTAAATCTGACATGGTTTTAGTATTACCCTGTCTTGTACACTGTTGCAAGAAAGTACATCTAGCGTTGAAACCCTCTGGTGTCATTGAATGAAAAGCTGGATTGAAATATTTCAATTTTTTCTGAAGTTTCTCGAACATAAGAGGATGGTCTATTTCATATTGTTTGTAAAAATAATATTCCTGGTCATACCTTATCTTGTTTAGTTCACTACTTCTAGGCATTACACCATTATTACCATTAATAAGATAACACCCTTGAATTAACATACCGTCACCCCTATCAACCCAAAGTTCGTCAGAACAATCTTTAAATGGAGAATATCTGTCTTTATTCAAAACCATATTTTCATCATTCGGGGCATCACAGACATCCCTTTCTCCCGATTTATCTTTAACTCTTGTTATACAATCCAACAATCTGTATAAAATTACATAAGTTCTAAGTTTTGTTATATTTTCAAGTGTTGTCTTTTTCTGTTCTAACATAGTAATCATGTAGTTATTTTCATCTGAAGAAAATTTTATAGGGGGTGCTGGTGTTGGATTATTAGGGTCACTTTCTGGTTCCAACCGACTACTTGTTACAGCCAAACTCATTCCATCCTCCACTTGTTCAGCGAGATTATTAGTTTTTCCATATTTCCAGATACAGGAAAATTCATCCCCCCTATTATCAGAATTGTTATCGATAATAAATTCCTTATATTTGTCTTTGTCATCATCAGTATCTTTTATTCCAAGTATACTCTTTAAAGTTTCATTAACACTTTTACATAATAAAGCCGCAACTTTCTTAACAATAGCCATCAATTCCCAATTAAATGTATATTGGTAAGTTTCAGCATCTGGTATTACCTCCCAATCGTCAAGCGAAAACTCTATTTCTGGATTATATGGATAATCTTCTTTTAATTTATAATATAAATTAAAATTTTCACCTTCAAATACATTCATACAAATATCATCCTTTTTATATGGATATAAACCGTCATATTTTCCTGTTGGGTTTGTTTTACTACATACAATACCATCTAGAGCATCAACTAAATTATTACTCCATATATACATATCAACCCATCGAGGGGTACGTTGTTTACGATAATAACTGTTTCTAATTTTTTCAGCTTCAGGACTCGTATCACTAGTATTATAATATTCACCACTACATACAGAAACATTTTCATTAAATTCATCATACCATAAATCTGTAATATCATCAACCTTTTCCCACTCGGATTCTACCCATTTACCTCGTGTTGTTGCTGTGCTTGAAATACATTTATATACATCATCATCTTTTGTTACATAATCATTTTTCATATATTGCTTTAAAATCTTCCAATTTTCGATTATAGTAAAACAGTTTCCACCTGAAGGACTTTTTACTAATTCAGGATTTTGAAAACCTACACATAATTTAAATTCAGTATAATATTTATCATCAACTAGATGTTCACTATAATAAATGTAGCCAACATCAATATGACCATCTGAACTTGAAATAGCATCCCATGATTCATCAATATAAAGGTATGGAAGTGGTTTTAAATTTTCAACAATATTGTCACGTGTTATTAAATCCCATTTAGTTTCATCGAAATCATGATATCTAATATATTTTTCCTCAAAATTAGTTAAACAGGTATAATAAACCTCATTGTCATTATCATCCTTTTTCATTACAATATCACCTACATTATAATATTGTCTCAAATCTGTTATATTCAAAAATTTATCATAATCCCATTCACCACGGTATACAGTATCATCCTTTAAAACATACAAACCATTATCTTTCCAATAAGCAGCTTCTTTACTATAACTAAATATACCATCATATACATATTGAACTGGTCTTACGTCATTTGAATAATCAAGACCTTCTATGTAAAAGCCAAATCCAACACATTCAGGCGTTGTGGTTTTAGATATATTAACATTATCATAATCGCCACGGTATTTTGGACTGGTTTTAATGAATGACTGTTTTTCTGGTTCAAACAATCGGTCTTTGAATATATTCAACAATGTGGTGTCAGTTATCGGGGTATCTGTTTTGGTACCATCATCATAATTGTTATTTGTTTTAGCCTCTTGTGTAAAATATTCAATTATCTTGTCTTTTGAATAAATATGCCACATAGTACCATCTGGCTGTAATACACTATCCATCCAAGTAAAACCTTTATATACTGGATGACCGTTTTCTGATTCAATTTCCTCAATGGTTGTTGTTGTTTTTTCAACCGTTTCAGATGTACTGAATTCCATTGTACACTCAGCACGTCTATTAATTTTAGCCTCTCTTGAACTAACACTTCCTTTATCAGCCTTATTTTTAAATTGTATAACCTGTGCTGAAGTATCTGCAACATCACTTGGGTCGATTTTAATATCATTCCATTGTGTATAACTTTTAAGCCAACTAATTATTGTGGTTGCTCTATCTTTAACCAATTGTTCATTACTTTTTTGATTGCCATGTGTTGTAGCGGTACCTTTACAGGATATCCTAGTTAATGTTTGTTCTTTAAAAATTTTATATATATTATTAACTCTTTGGTCATTTACTCCTAAATTAATTAAACTTTTGGATATACTATTGTCTACTTTTCCTGTTTTTAACAAATAAAACGCTGCAGCAACCTCAGCTAACGTATAAGTGTTCTCATCAACTAAATTATTATTCAACTTGTAATTCAAATTGTAGTTTTTACTATCACTATAATTTGCACTACCTAATTTTTCGCTCTTATTCCTATTATCAACCCTGTATTTAAAATTACCCATTTGTATATCACTAGTTAATTTAACAGATGATATACCGTGGTCTTCATCACCTGTCATTTCATAACCCTTATATTTGGTTGTGTCTGTATATAATGTATTAATATCTTTATCATTTAACGCAATATCACCACTACTGTTTTTTTGTGTATAATGACCAAACAACAGATACATTATAGCATCAACAGTTGAATTATTCTTTTTGTTTGAATATCTATCATCACGTCCAGAATAATCATTAGGGAAAAAAACGTTGAATTTAACTATAGTCGGTTTAGTAACATTTTCTTGTTCTTGTTTTGTCACTACTCTTGTGTCTTTATCAGGTTTTACTATTGGTGGGTTTAAATTTATATATTCATCAGTTAAATATGTCGGTGTTGTATGTAAACCACCAGTCATATCATTCTTATTGTCAACATCACCATCAAAACAACCAGCAAAATACCTCAGATAATCATTTTCAGCATTACCGTTTGCCCTATCTTTTCCCTTGTTTTCCACAGCATCATCATTGTCAGTCCACCAACTGGCATAGTCAACAGAAGACGGATGGTCTGTCAACATAAGGAAACTCAAATTACCTGTCCTTTCTGAATTGACATATGTGTACACAGGCTCACCCCTACCAATGAACTCATTGGAATTCCATTTTGCTGAAGCAGTTTCCTGTATCTGTATGTCATATGGCGGAAACCACATAATCCTACCCCCGAATGGTCCCCTCTGCTCCCAGGACAACGCTTGTTCAAATGAATAAGGGTCATAATCCTTCCAAGCAAGATTCTCAATTGAAAACATACAAGATTTGGTATGTATGTTTTTATTTTCGCCACCCAAATATTTAGGAGTTATATTAACAAGATTGGTTCCAGTGCCCTTTGGGTCAAGGACTGAATTCTGTCTTCTTCTGTCCTGATTATGTTTACTTCTCCAGGCATAGTCGTAATTCTCTCCATTAACTCCATATTCAGTCAAATCCTTATGATGTCCATCGCCAACAAGTTTATTATCCTTATCATAGGTTTCAATCCCCCAAAAGAAATTTTCCCATGTGTTGATATCACCATTAGCACCCCTTATTGTCTTTTCAAAATTATCATATTTGTAATGATGTGTCCATACCCTACAATATGGGTCATCATATCCGTTTCTTGAATAAGGAGTACCACCATCAACAACTTCCTTTCTCAATAAGTTCCTACCATGTGATTCACCAAACTGTTTTGTACCAACCTGACCGTTATAATCAACACCATTGGTGTGAAACTGTGAAATAATAGTTTTTAGTTTATTATTACGCATCAGTCTCTTGGTCTTATATAAAATGGAATTCTTGTCTGTGTATTTACCAGTGAAATTAACCTGGTCATCCTTGATATTGTCATCATCTAAATACAAATTCTTGTTTTCACCACCAGCCTTCTGTATGCGAGTTGTCATCTCACCCATCTTTGAACCATCGTGTGCGTCAGTGACAAATTCCATATAGTTGGTACCCTTGGTATAACTTGGATAGAAAGCAGGGGTAGCGGTAGCATCACCGTCACCGTTACGATAGGCATTCTCACCGACAGTGTTCAACGTGATTACCCTCTCATAAGCATTACGCATCATATGGAGGGTCATAAAATCATGATTCATTTTATTGAAATTACCGATGTTGGTTGATGTCAGTTCCACCTTCAACCCCCTGGCTATTGTCATTGCCGTATTGATTGTCATATCACGGAGAACTTCACCGAAGCTTCCCAATGAACCGCTTCCTATGTCATCATAACTTGCCATTATATGAAATATCTGTTAACTATATTATATATATTATCTATATTGTTTTTTATATATAATAAATATTATTTTCACTTTTTCCGTTGGCTTTTATATTACCAGCCCTAAACGCTAATGCTAATGTTTGTATGAATTTACCTGGATTATTTCTAAACTCTGTGTTCATCATATCAATATTATATGTTGCACCATTAAGTTTAAATTCCACACTACCTCCAAGATTAACATTAACATCATTTGATTGGGCGTTATTTTTTGATAATAAAGCATATAACCCTGGTATAAGAACTTGCAATATTTTATCTATTGGACCGTTAGGCATTGCTGCTAAATATTGGTCAGTATTAGCCGTCCTGACATTAAATCTACCGTCATTTATTGACCTCACATTACTTGCACCTGATATAATACCACCATTTGTATTTCCAACACCATCTTTAGTACCCCGTGGTCTCCAGAATGTATAACTGTCTCTTAACCACACTGATGTAGTATCGTTAAAAGGTATTCTTGATTGTCCTTGAGCTTCAGCCATTTCATCTAAACTTCTATCCAGTCTATGTAGTAGCTCAGATATTTGACTTTGACGAGTTACTGTAACTTCTTCTTCACCATTTAATATATGTGCCACTCTTGACATTACAGGGTCATTTTTATATGTATTATATAAGTTTTCTATTAATTTATCACGTTTAGTTTTATCTTCTTCATTAGTTATTGCAGCTATTGAAGCTACCAATTCACCCATTTTATTTATACCACCCTCTTCTAAAGCTTGTAGAATGTTTTTTTCAGCTTCACTTATAATACCAATCTGTGCAATATTTTTTTTAACAGTATTTCTATAATCTTCAATTAATGGTTGATTATTGTTAATAAAGTCTAATGTTGTTTGTGCTTCAACTGCCGCTATATCAGCAGTTTCCAGCATTGATTTACCTAATTCAGATATATATGTCTGACTACTAAGTAATTTGTTTTGTGTTTGAATATTTTTATCAGAAGCTTCTTTTGCAAGAGGATATAGCATACTACCAGCAACTGCTTGAAAATATTTAACACTTATTTCTTCAAGTTCAACCATGCTTCTAGTATTTTTAGCAATATCAATCAAACTATCCTTTTCATTATTTGGTAATAATATTCTAGCACGTTGTTTATCGGTCATATTAGCAATATCCTCCATCTTCATAGGACCGTTTATTGTTTTAACTTTCCATGATAATGTTTTATTATCCCATTCAGCCCTGTTGCCAATTTCAGCTCTAGTATCTTTATCTAAATTAAATCCACTTAAAACTTTATCTATCATACCTTGTTTACGATTCTGACGAATTATGTCACGTGCTTCGCCTTGGTCCATTCCTAATATCTTCGCACGTTCATTAATCATCTTGTTTTCAAACCAATCATCAAAAACAAACTCACCTGTCTCTGCATCAAACCTAGGATTTATATCACTGAATATTGCAGCCATTCTCTTAGCCATATCACCAACATCTGCACCAGCATCATACATCATTCCAAACGGGTCTGAATATGTTGCAGCCGCACCACCCAACACCTGTAATTTAGCCGATGTCTCAAGTACGTCACTTAATGAACCATTGACCAATTTATCAGCAAAGGATGTAGCTGTGCTCAGATTGAAACGTGTCTGTTGTGCCCACTTACTCAATTCCATCATATTTTTAAGGCCACCTTTGAAATTGTATTTTTGTGCCAGTTTAAGATTGTTAGTTAAATCTTTAGCAAATTTAGTTGTTGATAACCCCATTTTAGTAATAGTATGATACATGTTGGTAAACATTTTATAACTAGTATCCATTGAAACATTAAAGATGTTCATAGTACCCATTAAACCAGCAACTTCACCCTGTGATATTCCAAAAGTCCTTGACATTGCTGTCATTTGGTTGTAGTTATCTCCTGTCAACAATAAACTTCTACTTGAATTATTAACAAAACTATCTTGCATTGATTTCATTTCTTCCCCTGTAATACCAAAAATTCTAGCAGTTTGAATTGCGGTCTTACGCATTGCTGAAGCAAATTTATCACCACTATATCCGAAAGTTAAACCAAGGTTTCTATAAATTTTATCACTTGTTCTGATATTATCATTAAGTGCATCAGCCGCCTCATCTATACCATCAACGAGTTTTTTTACTTTATCAATAACTTGTGTAATATTTCCCATTAATGTTTTGAAAATTTCATTTTCCTGTTTCTTTTTAGATAAATTAAAATCTTTATAAGCTGTGTCTATTGCTGTTTGGGTTTCTATAACATTAGCACTTATATTCGTTACAGCCCCAACAATTGCACCAACCATTAACCCCATTGGACCAAACAAAGCTCCAACACCCATGGCAACATTACCAACACCTTTTATTAAAGATGAACTTGCACCAGATACTTCCTTTTCCTGTTTAATCATTCGTTCAGTTTCAGCTACATTGAATTCCCTCATAGCCATCTGAGTCTGGGTAAACAATTTAATTCTAGCCGCTGCCTCAGTTTTAGCCCCCTGTCTTAAACTCCTAGCAGCTTCGGTAGCTGTTTTAGTAGTAAATGCCGTTATTGTTGTTACTACATTATCAGCCACAACATTAGTCATTTCCATGTTAGCTTGGAATATTTTTTGGGTCTGGTCAAATAAATTTTTCCGTTCCTGTAAAGCTGATTTCTTATATGCAACATCAATATCAACACCAGCTTTAATGCTTTGGGTTATTCCTGAAACAATATTAGTAATCTCCTTCATCAAATCAGCAAAACCCATTGCAATATCTTTTTTAGAGATACCAAATTGAACTCTTTCTTGTTCGTCACTTAAGTCTTTAATTTTTTTTCTAACACTTCTCTTGTTAGAATATTTACTATTTCTTAAGTCTTCAATTTGTCTTTGTAAATCATCTATTTTATCTTGTTTACTTTGTTTAGATAAATTGTTAAAATATTCACGCCTAGCATCTTTATCAATAGGTTTAGTGAAATCACCAATATTTCTACCTTGACTATCATAATTAGGTACTTTATTAAATCCTTCGGCGATTCCCTTTATTATTGATTCTTTTAAATCTTTTAATTGTTCATCAGTCATCTTGAATACATATATTTACTTAAATATAAATAGAAAAAAGACAACTTTTATGTTGTCTTTCTCTTCATTTCCTCATTTTCCTCCTCAATCATCTTGTTATGTACATTTATCAAGTCTCTCCTGAACATCACAGGCATATCATACAATTCATTAAACGGTATTTTCAAATTTTTATGTACACTGTAAAGTTCAGTTTGTAAATTTTTCTCATAATTATCATACATTAACGAAAATAGTTTCTCCGATTGATAGAAAGGTGTCAAAAGAGCCACCTCCCATTGACTCAGGAATTGGAATTGTTATATTAAGGTCTACACCTGGTACATTTTCATTTGTATATTTTCTATATTCAATAGCATCTTTTGCTCTCATATTTTCAATATATCCCTTGATAAATTCCCTATCTTCATTTCCATTGACTGACATTGTTTGAGCAACCATCCTGTCAGTGATATATGTTGAATAAACCTCCTGTTCAGCTTCATCTGAATTAAAATTAACTTTAAGGCACCAGTTTTTAACAAGTTTCAAAGCCTCAATAACTTCATCTTTATCATTATTATCCAACCCGTTAATATATTCAATTGATTTATTCATATTTTCAACAATACTAGACCTTTGAATAATATCTTGCGCCAACATATTGTTTTTAATTAAGTTAGTCTCTTCACCGTATGTTAAAATCTTAAATTTAAGTTCATCACCACTAACAGTTGTGTATTTAAACCAACCATTTTCATCACCTTTCAAATTGAAATCAAGGAATTTTACATCAGATAAGTCAACAGTACTCTGAATTTCCTCACCCTGATATGTTGCTACAATAGGATATTCACTTCCATAGGCAGTTGCACGTAACCAAATTGCAATAGCATCTCTATCACCTTTACACAAATCCTTAACTCTAATTGATTTATCTAAAATTTTACGTTCAAGAATAATATCAATCATACTGCCATTTTCATACATATTACGGGAAGTAATAAGGTTTTCATCAGCCGCAGTTAAATAAGCCACTGGAATATTACCTTTCTTATGTGAATAACACTCACCCTTTGATGGTAAAGGAATAACATCATATTGTACATAACTTGGAACATCCCTTGGGTCGAAGTCTTCACAAAACTTAATATCAGTTGGTTTATTCATTAGTTTAACTTCACTAACAACTTCTTTAACTGTATTTTCTTCCTTTTCAAATGCTTTGTTAACATCACCATCATCACCTATAGGTTTTCCAAGGTCTTCCAGAGGAATGTCATCAAACGTCTCGCCAATTGGCTCCAGTGTAATGTCACCAGCATTCGGTGCAATGATTTCCTCAGGCGGTACATCATTCATAACCTCAACCTTTTCAACATCCTTTGTCTTTGAATTAATTTTTTTAAGTTTTTCGGTTAATTCAGCCAACTTTGACTTTGGTTTGGCTGCTGTCTTAGCCACATTCTTAACTTCATTTGTTATATCTTTCTTATGAAGTTCCTCGTCACTCTTGCCCTGTCTTTTCAGACGGTCATAATAAGCCTTTTCCTCTTTCGGGTTAACTTTATTGTAAGGCTTTGACTCAACCTCACGCTTGCTGGCACCAAGATATGACTGGGCACGTTCAAGATTCTGTTCCTTTGCTATGTCAATATCGCCAAGAAGCTGTTCAGTGGTATCGCTATCCTCACCATATCTTTCAATAATGTTTGCCTTTGCAGCCTCAAGCATTTCATTTGATGCTCTTAATTGGGCAATTTGTTTGTCCCTAAGTTTTCTTTTTGCGTTCAACGCTCTCTGTTGTTCTTCTTTTGTAGGCATGTTTATTCACGGTTTTTTAAAAAAATTATTTCATCAACCAAAAATGCAAATGTGTGGTTGTTCACTATGTCAATCATCTTGGTATCTTTAAGCAATGCGCTTGACTTGTTTCCTGGAAATTCAAGTTTAAGGTCTCTTTTTGTAAAACCAGTTATCTTTTCCTCGTCGGTCATTTCAACACAATTGTTGATTTTGCTTGTCTCACGAATCCAACCCTTAATTTCAGGTTCAAGTTCCTCGTTCTTTTCAAATATAGGTAATTGAAGGTCGATAATGAACATTTCACCGTTCTTGTAATAATTAATAAGGTCTTCGATATAGATTTCCTTGTTATCCATATCCCTAACAATCGCTTTGGTATCGGTGAAGTACACATTCTGTTGTTTGTAATTTGTCTTTTCCTTTTCACCCTCGTTGTTTATAGCCAAATTCTGACCCATCCTGTGGATATTCCTGTCAATGACTGGTTTGTATTTCTTGTAGACGGAAACCATTTTCTTTTCATAATCCTGTTTCATTTTTTTCCATTGGATTACGGATTCCTCAGTACCGTCGAAAACAAACTCCTTGCTACAGTCGAAATCGTGGTCTGGGTCTGAATAATTGTATGGCACTTTCAATATTGCTTCCATAATATTATACTTTGTTTATTCATTAATATATACATAAAACAGTAAAAATATCAAATAAAATTAAATTAATGCGGTTTTCTTTTATTTTCCTTTATCCTTTTTTTCTTGTATCCCTCTCCCAGGTATTTGTATAGTTCGTCAAAAACTTTTTTCGGATTATTCCTTATGTCATATTCCCAAATTCTCAATAACGGCATACCGTGTAATCCACTCCACCTGTCTTTGATAAAATCCACCACTTTATTGTGTTTCTGCATCGGGTTCAATTTCCTTTCATTAACAACACGCGGGTCTGAATGATAGAATCCTCCGTCAACTTCAATCAGGAAACTAATAGGAACATTCTGCCCTTCCTGTTTTATGCAAGTGATTCCGTCTTTTTCCTCCATAATAAAATTCACATCATTATATGAAGTGACAGCAAAATCAAAAAACCTGCCGATATCTTTCGCCTCATATTGGTATATATATTTCACATCCAATTTATCGAGAAAATCCCTGGCAAAATCAAGTTCAAGTTTTGATGTACCGTATTTCTGTTTTGCTGTGCGTTTTACAGCACGTCCTTTCGGTCCTTTGACCAACTTCACTTTTCTTTCGTTTTTAATAGGAACAGCATTGGATTTTTTTATTGGTTGTGACTTCATTTTTCTATTTTTTTAAATAATTAGTCATTTTTTTAAAAGTCATATATTTATTAATATATAATAAAAGAATTTAAAGTACTTTAATAATATGGCTAATAAAAATGATTCAAAACAACTCATTTCTGAAATGAAAGAAATGTTGAACAAGTCAAGTAAAAGAAAAATGACTTTGGAAGGACTTGTTTATGGTGAAGATGGTGAGGAAATGATGAATGACCAGATGGGTGCACCTGCACCAGAAAGTAATGCCCCAACGCCTGGAGCACCAGAACAACAGGGACAGATGCAGGGACAGGCACAGATGCCTGGCATGGAAAACAAAGAACCAAACGCACTTGACGGTGACCCAGAAATTACCAAACTCATAACCAACATCCGTGTACAGACACTTGAAGGTTTGAGAAGGCTTGCCGAGACACCTGAAAGCCCACAATATGATTTATTGAAAAAAATATTCCTTTTGGTTGACAAGGCTGTTGAAGATAAAGTTGACCCAGAAAAATAATTTTCAATATATTTATTATTAAATAAAAATTAAATTTAAAGAGAGATATGTCTGATTTGTTAATTAAAGCTCCTGTAACTTATGAGTTATTGAGAAAAAATAGATTTTTGCTTAGATTCCCTTCTGACTTGGGAATTCAGGAATGGTGGGTTCTCAGTTGTTCACGTCCTGGTATCACCCAGACTTCAGTTGAAATTCCTTTTATGAACACCAGCAACTACGTTGTAGGTCGTTACAACTGGGAAGAAATCAATGTTACATTGCGTGACCCTATTGGACCATCAGCATCACAGGCTGTAATGGAATGGGTACGTTTGCACTCAGAATCAGTGACTGGTCGTCAAGGTTACGCTGTTGCTTACAAGAGAGACCTTATTCTTGAAATGCTTGACCCAACAGGTACAGCAGTTTCACAGTGGATTATCAAGGAAGCTTTCATCACATCCGCAAAATTCAGTGAATTGGATTACAGTGGTGATGATGTTGCAACTATTGACCTTACCTTACGTCCATTCTATTGTATATTAGCATTCTAAAATTCTACTAAAATAATTATTTGTTCTCATTCAACATGTTTTTTTTAAGAACATGTTGATTTTTTTTTATACTGTATTATATTATTAATATAATAAATAAAAACAATTGTTTATATGGTAGATGATAAAATAAAAGAAATATTAATTAAACCATCCTCAGATAAGGATGTGTTGGAACGATGGAAAAAAATTGGATTGACACAAGGTCTTAAAGATGAAATAGAACTTAAAGTCGCATGGGCATATGAAAATATGGCCCAGGCTCTATGTTTAGACAAAAATTTTTATAGTAATTGGTTTATTTCTAAACATGATTGGTTTGTAGATGTTATTTTCCCAATTATTCGCCGAACAATGTGTGAATATTACGAAAAACATAACGAAATTAAGTCAATTGAAACAAATGATTATTTCGAATTCTTCAAAAACCACACATTATCTGATATAATCAACAACGATTATTGGAATTATGATGACACCTACGAAGAAATTAATGACACTAAAGAAAATATTATTGAGGCAAAACATATTTTCAGCAAAATTTTCGAAGTTATTGATGAAAATACAAAATTAATTGATTTCAATTTTCGTGAAATTGATATGAATGATATTAACGAAAGGTTGGAAAAAGAAAATCCAGAAAATGCAAGTCATCCAGAAGATAAATACAATGAAAGACGTTATTCATGTATAACAATAGATACTGAAGCTGTGTTTGTTGCCATGATTACTGAAATTATTATAAAAGAAATATTTGAAAAATAAACAATAACCGACAGCAATAAAAAAGCCCTGCATTTTGCAGGGCTTTTCTTTTATGTGTGTTACATTGATTAGTTCCATTGTACTCCGCTCGGAGTTACTGACAATGTGATATCGATGTATTCAAGAATCTGAGTAGGTTTGATGTGGATGATTGCAGGAAGTTCAAGTCTGTCTCTTGCCTCATCACTCTCATCAACCTCGATGTAGTAGTCATAGATACCACGGTTCTTCTTAACCTCGTCAAGAACTGACCTGACACTGCTCTTGAATGAGTCAACAACTGTTTTGTCGTTAGGGTCAAAGATGAGACCGATGCAAGCATTCTGCAACAGATTCTTCAAGCGGATAAGAAGTCTTCTCTTAGAAATTCTGTTCATAATGTTGTCAGCAACCTGGAGGTTCTTGTCACCCCAGATTTTGTCACCCTCTTTTGCGAATGAGTTGATAAAGTTGATTCTTCCCTCATAAAGAGTGTCCTGTTCAGCAAGTTTAAGTTTGCGTTTTGGTTCAACGCCAGTGATGTCACCACGGTTCCAACCAGCCGAAGCGTACCAAGGATATTTAATATTGTCTGTATAAGCCATATTACGTACAACGTCAAGTGTTACAGGTAAATAAATGTATTGGTTATTTGAATCATCATAGTATTTTTCCCATGGATAATATGTACAAGCGTAGTTGGTGTCAATTTCACTTGTTTCAAGATTTGAAACAGCCTCATCTGGAGTGTACATTTCAATTTTACTGTCACCAGCACCGAAAGGTTTGTCAGGTGTTGTAACAACATAAAGTGAATCACCACGGTCTTCCTCGATAATGTCAATAATATCGTTTACAAGCAATGTCTGGTTAACATAGTCGATACCTGGGGTAGCGAATAAGTTAAGTGTAACGGTTTTAGGGTTATCCAACTGTTTGACACCAGCAAGGTATGCGTAGTAGTCTGAATTGATAATCTTAGTCTCACCGTCAAAACCATAAACTTCAGCGTCTTTCACATATGAGAACATAGTACCGTCACCACTTATTTTGTTAACTGAACCTTTGTATTTGTTTACACGGAAATCGTCGTTGTTAGAACGTGAGGTTCTGTAGTAATCCCATCCGTCCCAGCCGCCGTAGAAGCATACAGTGAATTTACGGTAAGCTTTGTCCTCGTAAATTGTACCTTCCATTACATCGTCAGTACCGATACGTGGTTCAATACCAGCGTCGGTTGTCTCAGCCATACTTACAGTCGACCAGGTATAACCAGTCACACCGTCAACGTCAACCACCTGTTTGTTTGTACCATCAGTTACATAATAAACACCATTTTCTGGTTTTTCCTCAGGTTTACCATTAAGAATACGCGCATCCAAGTGGAAACAAGGAGTAAGATAATCTGGGTCATCATTGTAAGCCTCAACACCCTTGTATGAAAGAATGTCTTCGTCAATACCGATAAGGTCTGACATACCGAAGTACTGTTTCTTGATTCTTATCTCATCGTCAACAGTTGTATTGAATTTTACATAAGGCTGTTTCAATGGGGTTGTAAGTTGCTCATTTGGATTAGCAAACTCATAAAGACCCAAACCATTGTAATTTCTCACTGGATAACCAAGGAAACCACAAGGAATTGACTGCATTGTAATATCATCCTCGTTAATTTCAACAGTCACATAAGCTGACTGACTAACATAAGTCTCGTCAAGAGTACCGATTCTAAGACCAAGGTAATTGCTTGTGCCTGGAACCAAAGAACATCTGGTATATCTCTCAATGATATTAGGATTCAAGTCAGTATCATAGAATGAACGAATAACAACATCAAATACACCACCGTCAGGGTCAATATTCTCAATTGATACCTTAACCTCGTTCACTGAGTTGTTACCATCTGAAATTGTGTGGAATCTGAACAATTTGTGAAGTTTGATATCCTCACCGCTACCTTTAACCTCAGATACAATCCAAGGAGTTGATGAATAACGGAAAGGTTCTTTATAGTTGTTCATATCGAATGTGATTGGCATAACATCACCCTCATTGGCAGTGTCAGCATCTTCAAAATCTTTATAAACATAATACATATCATCAGAAGCGCATTTCACACAGTTACGTAAAATGTAATCGTTTCTAACAACATCCCTGTCATAATTGTACATAAGCAGATATTCTGCCTTGTCACTGTATTCACCGTAGAAATATTCTTTCTTACCTGTAGCAGGATTATTCCATGACATTACTGTATAGATGTGTCCGACAGAACCTAACTGTTCATTCCAAGTTGCACCATTGTCACTTGAAACACGAACTTTGATATTATTCTGTTTTGACTCTGAATAAGTATAAAGATAACGTTTCCTCAAATGTTTCTTAGACAGGTTACTTGCATCCAAAGTCAACAAATCATTGACAGGAGCATGGTCTGGTACAATGTTTACACAAGGGAATTTAACTAACTCACTGTTAATTGCATTAATTTCACCAGCCATAATTAATTGTTCAAGTGCAACATCATAAAGTTCCTCAACATAAATGTCAGCGTCACCAACCTCTGGGTCAGTACCGAGGACTTTGGTAATATAGTTTTTGTCACTTGGATTCAATGAAACTGAATATGAATGCTTAATAACATCATCAATACCACAAATATCACAACCCTTAATTGAGTCAACATTAATAGTAAATCTACCATAATTTGTCAAATCTGCATTGAAATCACCAGTCAATGTGTTATATCCTGGATTACAATCGTCATTAAGATTCAAAGTTGTACTTGGTACAAGCTCGACTTTCTTAGCATAATAATCAATACCGTCATATTTGTAAACTGGATTGCCACATTCATCTTCACCGTCGATAACAGCTCTCTTGTGTTCACCACGTGAACGGAGAACACCAATTACAACATTGTCGTAACTTGCAGTGGTGTCTTCAATACAAACAGTACCAAGTTCATCAAGCATATAAAGATAACCTTTACCAGTTTCCTCAATGTGTGGGTTGTCGCTTACTTCGTAATTTGAATAATAAGCAGACAATCTCTGTTTGTTAAAATCGTAAGCAGTGTCATAACTAATATCGTCATCAAGAACATTATCATCAAATACATTCTTTGGTAAAACAATGTATTTGTATGTTACGACACCTGTACTGGTAACCTCGTCAAATGCTTTTACCATTTTGATATTGTCCGTATAGGTATCGGTAACATTAGGTGTATTATCATGTGTACTAGTATCACAATCATTAACACTGTAGATAATAGCAACTTGTCCCTGGTCATTTTTCTCATAAACCAACGATAATTTACCACCAATAACACTAACACCGTCATTTGTGTATCCTAAGTCAATGACAGCAAATGAATTACCCCAATTTCTTAAATTAGCATAATCCCTTAAATTAGTAGCGGTTCCGAATTCTTTTTTCAATCCTTCTGGAAGACCATTGAACTGGTCATCAAAATTATCGTCGAAGTAATATACTTCCAAGCTTGTGTTTGCAGGTACATCAGCAGCATAGACATTTGTTATTGAAGGTGGTTCTGTACCAGGAACAGGTTGTGGAACAGTTAAACTGATATTATTGACACCGTTGACATAATAACCATTCTCCTTTTTCATTCCTTCAACAAAAACATCATCAATCGGTTGAGCATCTATTGGTTGGTATGCATAACCAGTCTCGCAATCATGTTTCGTTGCAGTCAAAACCCAAGCAGGACCAGCGTTTACACCTGACAAACCAAGAACTCTGACAACCTCAAGCTGTTTTGATTGTTTCAAATATTCCTGGGCTATGTATGGAAGCTCATATTTTGGGTATTGTGAACCACGGAATTTCTGTGTGTTTGTTCCTCCGAAATATGACTGGAATTCACGCCAATCCTCAATTGGAATTGGTTGGAAAGCAGGACCTTTTACAGTTTCACCTGAAAGTCCCAAAGTAGTGATACCCAAAGACTGTGTTGAGTAATCAACAACAGTTTCCTTGTAGTATATACCAGGACTTGCATGTGTTCTTCTTGTATTATTTCTTTTAGCCATATTATTAAAATATTTTAATTATTATATATTATAAATATCAGATAACAATCAAAAAGTTAAAATAAAGGCTCCAATTTTTCAATAATACTCAAATCAACAGCTGGTGTATTTTTATATTCTGTCTCATTTATACAATAAATATCGTCCCGTGTTATACCATATGTATTGACCTCTATCAGGGAATTCAATATGACTTGGTATATCATTTTGTTGGTTTCACTAAGTTCACATCCCTCATTTTTTAGTTCGGGCAACAACTCAACCATACGGTTTATGGTATAATCACTTATTTCGTTCAAGTGTTTCTTTAATTGAAACAGTTTAAAACCAACATTTATTGGATATTTAATATGTTCTTGAAATAGAACTTCAACAGCATCGTTCAACGCCAATATTTCTTCAACTCTTAAGGTTTTTGTTATTTCTTCCATATCATCAATATACAAAATAAATTGAAAAAAATAAAATTCCCTATAAGGTCCTTATATCTAAAGTCAATAATAATAATATATTTATTTTACTTATAGGTTCTTTATAACAAAAGTACTTTAGATATAAGGAAAAAAATTAAATATAATAAATATTTAATTTTTTTTTTGTACTTAAAATATAAGTACTTATAGCTATAAGTTATGGGAAAAAATCAAAAAAAGTTAAATCAAAACTCCCTTGAATATAATTTCAGATGATTTTAATGTTATAGGTTTTACAAATTTGATGAATATTTCGTCGCCAGGTTTTATTGTTAACTTAGAATATATGTCAACGTCTTCATCGTTTATCTTCATTGATATCTTGTTGGCGTTTTCTTTGTCAACAAAATTCAACTCCATCTTTTCATCCAGTTTGAAATTAACTTTAGAGACATTTTTATTGAATTTTATATTCAATGTAAAATCCTTTTCCGAATCATCATCACAATCCATTGTAACCATTGTCTTGTCATACTGTTTCAGACTAGTTGTTACTTTTTTTCTTTTGGGTATTATATTTACTTTAATGTCATCCTTTGGTATAATATAAGCCATCAAAGTTATATCCATCGACTGGCTGTAAAATTTACGACCGTCTATTGAATAATCTGATACATCACTTATATTGTCAAGTACCATAGGCATATAATGCCCGTTTACACACAAATAACATTGTTTTGATTCAAACAATTTGTTCACTTTTTGGTTAAAATCATTAAGATATTTGTATTTTCCTGTTACCAAAGTATACCTATACTTAACATCAACCTGAATAGGTTGACTCATTGATGTTATTTCATAACATTCAACACCAGTGTCATCAAGAATTTCTCTCATCAACACCGTGAATCGGTTATTTCCTGGTATATTGAATGCACCGCCTTGTAAAGTACCCCAATTAGGGTTATTTTCCCTTGTTATGGTAAAAAAGTTCATTAAAAGATTACCATCAGCGTCATCATGACCCCATGTCTGTGAGAACTCACTGAATCTTTGACTACTGAAAAATGTAAAAGTGTTGAACATTTTTCCCTCTTCATCAACTAAAACAACATTGTTTTTGAAAAATTCGCAAAAAGTATGGTCAATATCTTCATATTCAACTGGATTTGGTACAATAGGAGCGTTTTTCAGTTCATTTTCCTGAAAAGACAGCCTCTTACCGTCACCATATTCCATTTTTCCCATGTTCAAACTTCTCATAATATACAGTTTTGTTTTATAAAGCTTTAAATTCAGCATCTGTAACTGGTGTTGCTTCAATCACTCTGAATCCAGTCTTATATGCACCAAGAACCAACTGGTTTGCTGTATTTACCTTACCATCATTGGTTACAACCCAATAATACATACGGTTTTCTTCAATCAGAACACCGATATAATCACCCCTTTTGATGTCAAAGTCATATTTTTCAAATGAAAGCAGGTTAATATAAACTTTAAGGTTACCGCTTATTGAATATACACCTGTCTGAGTCTTGTTTTCATAGGATTTCAGTGTCTGGTCTTGTATTTCATAGAGACATGGTATTTCCACAGGCGGAAGAAAGTGTACAGTGGTATTTGCCTCTTTATATATGTCATTCACCTGGGTTGCTTTCCTGTCAACCTGGTAAACAACGACAGTCTGGTTAACATCCTCTTCCATATAACTTTCAACAAGCTCCATTTCCAGGTCAAAGTCTTCCTTGGAATAGAACATGTTGTTTCTTGTGACTGGTGTATATGTGTTGTTCGGCATAATATCAAGATTTTTATATAAATATCATTGGAATTGAAAAAAAGTTGTATATTATTATCATGTTATATATATATTATATTTATGGGAAAAAACAATACTGTAAGTAAAGCATACGAAATTCTGAAGACATATGACGGAACCAACAACCAAATCCGTTATTACAAGTCGTTGTATGACAACAACAGGCTTATCCTTGAAGATTTTGGTGTGCAATATATATTAAACAATTATGACTATGAACCAATCGAGGTTAATAAGAATGTGAAGATAGCTCCAGAACTTGGTGAGGTTATAAAGGAGAAATTCAATCTGGATTTTATACCACCAAAAATACATATCACAAGAATTATCGGTGAAATGGGAGGCAGTTATCACGGTTATGTCAAGTCAAAAAGTGGTTCACAGTTACTTTATCTGAAAAAGAGATATATTCTCGATAAATTGGTTGACATTGACTATAAGACACTAGATATTGATTTCAGTGTTTATGACAATATGCCGTCGGCACAGGGTAGAAAATTGAAAGAACACCAAAAAACTGGTGTAAAATTCCTTGTTGCTAACAAAAAGTGTGTTCTAGCTGACTCAATGGGTACTGGTAAAACCACAACATCAATTATTGCAGCCCTTGCTGGTGGTTATAAAAATATTCTTATAATCACAACCGCATCATTGAAGACTAGTTGGACTAAAGACCTTGTGTTATATGTACCGAAAGAAGATATAAACATTGTAAGTGGGTCGAAATGGACTCCTGGTTCAAAATTCACTGTTATAAACTACGATATTATTGACAATTTCTACGAAGTTCCAATGGAACCTGTTTTTAATATTGAAAATATTTACGATGCCAAGGGAAATATTGTTGATACACTTAAAGTTCCTGTAATGGTTAAAGACAAAACTACAGGTAAATTGGTTCAAAAAATGCAGAAGTCAAGAAAAAAGGCTGATATACAGAAAGCGTTGGCTGAATCACCTTTGTTTTGGGAAAACTATGATTGTGTTATTATAGATGAAGCACAAAAATTGTCAAACAATACTTCAATTCGTTATAAAACTATTTATGATTTCCTGAGAAAATCAAATCCAAGGGCTATTTTCCTGTTAACTGGTACCCCATTAACCAATAGACCAATCAACCTTTACCATATTCTTAAATTAATTGATGCCGACATTACCAGGGATTATAATTATTTTCTTAAACGGTATTGTGGTGGTGTTGAATTACAACTTAAAGACGGTAGAACTATTATCAAACACGGTGATGCTACCAATTTGGATGAATTAAGGGAAAGAATCAAGGATATCTACATCAGAAGATTGGCTTCCGAAACAGGTGAAATGGTTGGAAAAACAGTTATTAGAAAATATTATGACCTTAATGAGAAACAAAGCATTGAATATGATAGGCTTTGGAACGAATACCAGAATGCACAGGAGAATATTGGTAAATATGACAGTGACCAATACCGCCAGTTGGTTGAGGGTATGCTTGTAAGACAATATCTTGCAAAAGAAATGACCAAGAATACCATTGATTTGGCTGAAGAATACATTGACAGTGGTGAAAAGGTTGTCATTATTACCTGTTTCCAGGAAGAAATGGATATTTTGAAAAAACACTTTGGCAAGTCCTGTGTTGTCTATAACGGTAAGATGTTACCTAAACAGAAAGACAAAGCACAAGATGAATTTATGAACAATCCTAAGATTAAAGTGTTCATTGGACAAGTAATCGCTTGTGGTGTTGGACTTTCATTGCCAGTAAGTAAGACAATTATCTTTAATTCATATGATTGGGTTGCTGCTAACAACGCACAATGTGAAGATAGAATTTACCGTTTAACACAGACCCGTGATGTTGAGTGTATTTACCAATTGTTTACAGATTCGATTAGTCAAGATATGTTCGATAAGGTTATTTATAAACAACTTATATCTAATCAAATTATTAAGTCTGAGAAACAAAAAGAAGCTATAAAATAAAAATCCAAACTATTTATAAATAAATAATATAACTTGGGTAATAAAAAATAATATAAATAGTATGGCAAAGAAAAAGACAAAAGAACAATTTATTTCAGAGGCTGTGTTAATACATGGAAATAAATATGATTATAGTAAATTCAACTATCAAAATGCTCATTATAAAAGTATAATTATATGTCCAGAACATGGTGAATTCTGGCAAACGCCACATGAACATATTAGTGGTAAACAAGGATGTCCTAAATGTGGAATTAAAAAATGTACAGAAATACATACTAGTAACACTCAGGAATTCATTGAAAAGGCTAAACAAATACACGGTGATAAATATGATTATTCAAAAGTCGAATATATAAATAATCACACGAAAGTATGTATAATATGTCCTGAACATGGTGAATTTTGGCAAATACCAAATTCACATTTAAATGGGCATGGATGTCCAATATGTGCTCGTAATTATTGTAGGTTAAATTATAATATTTTTATTGAAAGAGCTAATAAAATACATAATAATAGGTATACATATCCAGAATTCATATATAGAAATAATAAACAATATATTGAAATTATATGCCCAACACACGGATTATTTAAACAAAAATTAAAAACACATTTAGAGGGGTGTGGGTGTCCAGAATGTTATAAAAGTACGTTGGAAAATAATATAAGAGAATTTTTGAAGGACAATAATATAGATTTTATAGAACAACAAATGTTTGATTGGTTAAAGTATAAAAATCCGCTTAAGTTAGATTTTTATTTACCAGACTATAATATAGCGATTGAATGTCAAGGTCAACAACATTATAAACCAATTAAATATTTTGGTGGTGAAGAAAAGTTATCTATAATAAAAGAACGAGATAAAATTAAAAAAGAATTATGTGAAAAAAACGGAATAAAAATTGTATATTATAGTAATAAGAAAAACACTTGTCATTGTAACATTGAAGACGTTTATTTAGATTTAGAATTATTATTTAAAGATAATATAAAATGAGTGAAGATATAACCAAAAGATTCTTAATCAACAATGATGATACTGGCAGGTTCATTGTCAAGTCAATGAAAACTGGCAAAACGTATTTCGTCGAGGCTCTTGACAGCGATGAACTAACAAAATGGGGTGATTATAACCCAGCGACAAAAAGATTTGAAACTGAAAACTACGGTCAGAAATACAAAGGAAGTATAAAACCTGAGGAATCGATGATTACCGAGGAAAACGGTTTCACTAACATTCATACAATCGGTGTAGGTGTTTCACCTATGGATTATATCAACAAAATCGATAATGAATATTATGAAAAAATGCAAAAATAATGGATACATTGGATTGTAAAAAATGTTATGAAGAATACCCAGACAGGGCTAAATTATGTGATGAATGTAAAGCTGATACTTTATGCGTAGCTTTTAAAATGTGGTATTACAAAACTTTCAAAAATAATGAGTTTATTCACAAAAACCAATGACTGGATATGAATTCCAAGAAAAATATGGAAAATATCTTACGGAAGCTAAAAAAGACGAAGACGAGGCTGCAAAAGTGATTGAAAACGCATTCGGTGGCAAATGTTATCACACCACACCAGAAATTGATGTGAAATGCCACACTGATTTAATTTGGGAATCACCTAAAGGTTATTTGTGTGCAATAGATAAAAAGGCTCCAAAGAAAATAAGCAGAAGTGATACAAAAGCAAGTAAATTTGCTGAGTGGTTTGAGGTACAGAATGTGAACGGTGACCCAGGTAGTGCAACACCAATGGTTAAAAATCTCGCTAAATACGGTATTATGATTTCAAGTAGTCATGATTATATTATGCAGGAAGCAGGTGATTCATATTTATTCCTCCAGAGATACAAATTAATGGAACTAATTAAGGAAAACACCGACTTGGAACATCCAGTTCACAAGAACCCCAAAAAACCGTATATTGCATATCAAAGGGAAAACAGGAAAGACATCATAGTTTTGGTGCCAATTGAAGATTTGGATAAAATTAAACATTTCGGTATTTATAAAAATTTATTGGAAGATAAAAAAGAAAAATATAATTAATTATGGCATTTGATGAATTGAAAGTTGAGGAAATAAACACGGTTGTGTATGTAAAGAACCTTGGTACTGAGATAGACGGTACCAATATATACCACTTTTATCTTTCAAGTAACCCTGACGAGGTTTTTGCTGAAGGATGGGGTGATATTCCAGCCTGTAATGTTCCAAGAAAGTTAATAGATTTGGATGAATCTATGTATGAACATGTAGTTGAGGTTAAAACTGATATTGTGTTGGATTTGGCACAGAATTGCTGTTGTTTTTCAATGCAGGATTCAAGGGATAACATAATAGCCTTAGCTTATGAGAACCTTGACAACGCAGAAGAATACCCAGACCCAAGGATAATAATCCATTTTGGTGACAATATTGATAGTGTTGAAGAAATGTTTGCTAAGAGAGATGTTGTCTTAAAGTATCTTGATTAATTTAAAACGAAATTATATATTAATATTAAATTTATAAAAATGAATACATATTTCACAATAAATGGAACGCCTTATGAGCGTAGATGTTTTAGTAATAAAGAGGTTGCTACAGAGGTACTTCCGCGTTTATATGGAAGAGCAATCGAAAAATTGACTTATGGTGAATTGAATATTATCACTAATATGTTAAATTATGGTTGGACTTTGTTACCGCGATATAATGAGGATTTTATTGATGATGGTGTTGGTAACATGTATTTAAACCCAGATTATTCATGGTTTACTTTATGGTGTGATGATGAGACTGATTTACATCAGTATACTTGTAAAATTACTTATGATACCAACCTTGTTAGGTTATATGATGACCAACGTTTAGTTGCTACATTTATGACTATCGATGATATGTTTAAGTGTATGAAACAACTTGAAAAAACAGAACCGATTAAAATTAATAGGTATACTAATACAAATATCGATAAAAATTTGGAAAGTTTTGATATTTATGGTATTGATGACGAAATATTTCAAAAAAAGACAGAGGTTTTTGAAAATATAGATAATACTGACATTGATTTTAAATTAGACACAGATAAGTGTTATGAAATAAAACTTAAAAAAGCTGAAGAATAATATGCATATCAATGATAAACTAAAAGACTATGTTCCATATGAACAAATGTCTGACTATGAAAAACGACAAGTGGACATGCTTGTTGAACAATATAAAAATGGTTCGTTAAACAGTGATTATGGTGGTATATCGCATAACGATGTTGACCGTTTCATCAATACCAGATTAAATCTTGAAGAAATGCACCGCATTAATGAAAAAATCATAGAGGGTGAAAAATCAAAGAATTATGAAGCCAATGAAATGAGATATCAGCTTTTTGAGGATAGATGGAAAAATGGTTTCTATGGAAACGATAGGCGTGAAATTCCAAGTAAAGAGGATAGTTCAGAAGTAAAACAACTTAAGGATGAAGTAAAGTCTCTTAAAGGTGACATTAATGAACTGAAAGAACTGTTAAAGGAAAAACTTAAATAAGACCGTGTGGAGGAAGTTTCTAATATATGAATAACAGAAAAGGGTGTCAAAATTGACACCCTTTATTATTTTACTTAACCTGAAAGGTTATTTTTTTAAATTTTCATTAATATAGTTACTAACTATTCTATCTACCATTTCTTCCATTGCTTGATTCTGTGGTTGTTGATTAGCTGGAGGATTTGATATACTCTGAGTGAAAGACTGTGGTTGTTGTTGAGGTTGCTGTTGCTGTGGTTGTTGCTGATTACCACCACTAATTTTATTTATAAGATTTTGACTTCTTGTATTTTTTGCTTGTTGTGTTGTATTTTGCGCTGTATTATAATTATTTTGTGCATTAGTAGCATTTTGACCTGCAGATTGAACAGCTTTCTGAATCTGTGCAATTAACATATTCAAACCCTGTTTAATATTAAAGTCACCATATCTTTGTTGCATATTATTAAGATATGCTAAATCTTTTTGACTAGCGTTTGTAATTTGTTTATTGGTTTTATTAGCTGTACGCATGGTTTGTTTTGCTTGTTTTTGTGCTTCTTTAGCGTTCTGAACACCAGCATCGTTTCTATAATTACTATAGGCTTGTTTTGCACCTCTGAACATATCGCCAAAGAATCCTTCATTCATGTTTTCATTGATTGCCCTAACAACCATATCTCTTAACTGACTTTCAGTTATAGTAATATTTTGTTTCATATTGTTATAATATATTTTAATTCATTATTCTATTATAAATATCATTCAATTTTAAATTATTTTATATAAATTCCTAAAGGAACTGCACGTCTTATTTCTATCAAATTCTTTACTAAACCAGCCTGTTTCTCCATTTGGTCATATGGACTTAATCTGGTTAATCTTTCAGTCAATGCTGTCATTGCCTCTTTTTTCTCATTCTGACCGAATGTTATCAACATATTGTAGTCCATTGTTAGATTGCTTGCAACCATATTAATGTTACCTGAGAATTTACCTCTAACAAAACCGAGTGTTTCAGCAGCCTCACCAACAAGCAATTGTCTGACGATTGTTTTTGACGGGTCATTCAGGAAAGCAAAATCCATTTTACTTAAAGGTATCTGGTCAGGTGACAAAAGGACATCACTGCCACTTCCGCCAAGCAAACCGCCGTTTACCAGCAAATCATCACATTCTTCCTGACTTTTGTTTGATGTGTCATAGTAAGTATACCAACAATATGCAGGATGTCTGCGACCGAATCCACCCATTTTTTCAAACCTGCCACCAGGGACAGACTCAAGATGAATCAAGTGTGTTCCGTCAGGTCCTGCCGTTACCTTGTAAACCAAGTCACAGCCAAGGAATTTATTTTTTTCCTTCATATCAGCCGAAACCAAGGCAACATCATAAAGAGGCATTGCATACAATCCACCGAAACCAGCACCAGCCATACCAGCGAAAGCAGCACCACCACCCAAACCAAGTTGACCGATTACACTTCCGCCAAAGCCAGCTGTAATACCACCGTAATTGGCAAATAATGCGGGGTCAGTTGTCGGGTTTGTAACATAAAGGACTTTGTTGATTTCCCTACCAGCTGGAATTACATAAACCTGTCTGCCTGGTTCAATTTCAAAAAAATCTTTTTTCAACTCCCAAGGACCACGTTGCTGCAGACCAACTTCTTTTGAAAAATAATATGAAAACTCCTTTGACATATCTAGGGTTCTGACAGATAAAGCCCAAGCCCAGTCAGCGTTTGTCATTGAACTTAACCCTGTTTTACCATATAACGATGCCCAGTTGCTCTCGATAATGAAGTTCTGAATCTTTTCAGAATAGTTTCTCTGTGCAATTTCTAGTAAACTGCACAACATTTCATCAGTAAGTTCAACTTTACGGATTGGGGCACCCAATTTATGTCTCACTAATTCAAATAATTCTTTTTTTTCGTTGTCGATTATCATAATCTTCGTGCAATTTATTATAATTATAAATATTTATTGTTATAATAATTTAATGTATTATATTTATATAATATGGCACAGTATTTTTCTATAAATAGAGGCTCCGAACTACCGAAATTGCGTGTAGAACTTATTCAGGACGGTAAAACCGACTTCCGTAAATTCTATCTTGCAATTCAGGCAGCTGACTCTGTATCCTTTACTATGACAAACCTTGAAACTGGTATCAAAAAGATTGCCAAGGCACCAGCTGAGGTTGTCTATGATGAAAATTCTGGTTGTGAGGAAAGGTATCTTCTCCAATACACTTGGAAAAAGAGGGATACAAATGAAAGTGGTACCTTTATAGGTCATTTCCATATCAATTTCAATGACCAGGTTGTCGCTGACGGTATGGTTTTCCCAAAGGGTGAATTGATTGTGCCGATTGAAGAAGATATTGTAATAATCGTGAAAGACTCTTGTATAAAAAAATGAACATAAATGAGGTTATAAATAAAATTGTTAGAAAGTTGTTAAACGAAACATATTTTAACACCGATTCTGTATCAGGACCGTATAAAGCTAACCGTACTATACAGTTGTTACATGACTATATAAATTCATTTCCACCACGTACAAGCAATTTTGTCATACCATATGTAAATTTAAATCCTAAACAGAAAAATATTTTAGCTTTAATTGCTGAATGTAATGGAACTACACTTCAAAAAGTTCTTGATACTGTATATTACAGATATGCAAAAGTTAAAACAACAAAAGACATTGCCATTGTTCCAGATGATTTTCTAGGTGAATTCTTAACAGCTGACACAAGGGAAAATGTTTATGTGACACAAGGCGAAAGAGACTCAGAAGCACAATTTGGTATGGCTTTAGTTGTTGGCAAATATTTAAACGATTTCAGAAACAGAATTGATTATGTACATTTTATTAAATATCTTAGTAAAGCATTAATAAAGTCTTATATAACCTGTATTGAGTCGCAATTAAAAAACCGTGTTGACTCACCATTAAGAAGTGACTTGTTCTTACCTACTGCTGGTAATAGTGTGTCATATAATGATGCTTTTAAAAATCAAGAAGAAAATATTTTACAAACAATACTTAATGATAAAAATATACGTTTAAAACCACAGGAAAGAACTATATTGCAAGCCTTTATGGAAGTTTGTGGTTCTAGTTTAAGTCCTGAAAACCTGGAAGCTTTGGCTGATTACCATGATACCAGAATAGCTAAAGGCAGCGATGGCAAATACGCTAAAGAAACCCAAGTGATATACAAAGAAATATCTGAAAGAACTGGAGTACCTCCTATTACTGTTGCAAAAGTGTTAAGTGGTATAATTAGCCAACTTAAAAAAAGTAAATATTCTAATTATAACTGGAATTCTAATTTAAACATAGTTTCACCAAATGCACAACAGCCAGAACAAATTACCAACAACGTTCCTACTACACAACCAAAACAGGCTACTAATAGAGTACCTAATCCACAGCAGACTTTCACACAAAAAATAACAAAAGCTGCTCCAGTTCAACAGCAGCCAACACAAAAACTAAGACCTAAAAAGAAACCAAATAATTATACTATTAGTGGTGCCACACCAACCGATAATTATACCACTATGACTGAATCGAATAATAAAATCCAAAATAAAAACAAAATGAGAAAAAAAATACAATTAACCGAAAGTGTATTGAAACAAATGATTATCCGTGCAATTAACGAATCATTATATGAAGTAGGTAAACCAGTAAGCGCTTGGGAAAGCATTAAAAATTGGGCTTTTGCTGTTAGAAATGGAGCAGACCCAATTCATTGTAAGGAATTTAATGATTTTTATAAAATAATTATTGAAAACCCTTATTGTGAAAACGCTGTAAAAATGGGGTTTGCTTATGAAAGTAAAAATCAGAGTACTGTTGGTGGTAATACAACACTGAATATTGATAAAATGTTTGCAGTAACACCAAAAATCGCTAGCGATGTTCTTACTGATTTTCTTACTGGCGAGAACTGCGTGGTAACAGATTTTCATACGAAAGATGGTGAAACTGTTGCTACAAAACCAGACTCATTCGTCGGTGATAATGTGATTAAATGTGCAAAAGCTGCATTAAATGGTGAGACAAGCGACTTTTTCAATGTTCTTTGCAAACAACTTAGAACTTACGGTGCCCACTATTGTAGAAAACATTATGGCGAATTGTCAATGCAATGGGGTCTGGGTGCACAACAAATCGGTGGTGATAAATCAAATGCACTTGAAGATGAAGAAGATAGTGATTACACGGAAGATTTCAATGAACCAGGAAAAGATATTGAAATAGACGCTGGCAACAAGGTTGAAAGAGACCCATATTCAGGCGAAGAAGTTGACGACTCAAACGTTGGTTTTGATAAAGCGGCTGATGTAACTTCAGTTAAAAATGACTATGACGCACGTATGGTCAGACAACTTAGAAAAATCATTAACGACCCACAAACCACTTTAGCACCACAAGAGAAAAAGGTTTTAAAGGCTATAATCTATATCAAATCACATGGCGTTAGTGACGACAGACTTGAGAAAATGCAAGGTGCATCTGAAACCCAGCAAAGACTAATATTATACGACCAAGTGGGAGAAATGCTTGGAATGCCTGTTATTAATGTCCAAAGAAGTATTTCATCTGCTATTAGTAAAGCTAGACAAAGTAAACTAGCTAAAATGAATAATGTTGATGAACAAAGAAAGCAAAAACTCAATCAACTTATCAATGAGGTAATCAGAAAAGTTATGAAAAAATATTTAGGATAAAACCTTGAAATATAAAACAACAATTAAACGGGACTTTTTTAGTTCCGTTTTTTTTATCCATTTCAATAAAATTTGTATATTTATAATTAAGAAATTCATATATGATGTCTATTCAATAGACTTAACTATATGTTATAATTAATTAAAATATAACTTATTATGTCAGAATTAAAAAGAGCTAAAAAAGCCTCTAACGAGGAGGTTGATGCCTTTTTGAAAGGCTCAGACCCACAGGAACATATCATTAAAATCGAGTGTGGGTACGACGATTCCAAAGCCACGGTTATATGGCGTGACGAAAATTTCCAAAAACATTATTCTTTACAAAATTTTTATCCTTTCTGTTGGGCAAAACAGGAGGCTGGCAGACTTATGTTCGGTGGTGACCGAACCAAACTGAAACTGGAAATGGTTAACAGGGGTATAAGCTGCAAGGGTCTGACTGTTGCTAATGAAAACGGCGAAGTTCCTGAACGAATGGCAAACGGATACCGTGTCCTGTTTTATGCAACAAGACCGATGTCCAATAAGGAGTTCAGTAAGTTTTTCGATGATGCAAAAGTTCCTCTCAAACCGAAAGAGCGTGACAAAACTTACGGTAAAAATTTATATAAAACCTGTGCGCCTAATGAACAGTTTATGATTGCAACAGGCAAACGTTTGTTCAAAGGATATGAGTCATATGATGATTTGCTGCGTATGCAATTCGATATTGAGACCACTGGTCTTGATAAAAAACACGATTTGATTGACCAGATTGGTGTCCGCACAAACAAGGGTTTTGAAAAAATTATACAGGTTGATGGTGACACTGTTGATGAAAAACTTGAAAACGGTAGAAAAGCCATTAACGAAATGTTTGATGATATTGACGAGATTGACCCAGATGTTATAGCTGGATATAACAGTGAGGATTTCGATTTCGAGTTTTACGATGTCTTCCTAAGAGAACATTTTGGTGTGGAAATGGTAGATGAAACCAAACGCAGGACGCTTAAAAACGGTTGCTATAAAAAGAAACAACAATCTGTCCTTAAACTTGGTGGTGAAATGGAATATTATTATCCAACCGTTATCTGGGGTAAACATATTACTGACTGTCTATTTTCAGTTAGACGTGCACAAGCGCTTGACTCAAATATGAAAAAGGCTACCCTTAAATATGTGACCAAGTATTCAAAAATCAATAAGAAAAACCGTGTATACGTACCTGGTAAGATAATTACAGAGACATGGAATATTACAGAACCAGTATTTGCTTTTAATAATAATAACGGCGATTGGTATCGTGTAACAGAAAATCACCCACTGAAAGATGGATATGAAATGCAAACTGGTCGTTATATTGTGCAACGTTATTTGCTTGATGATATCTGGGAAACTGACAAGGTTGAATTACGTTACAATGAATCTAACTTCCTTGTGGGTAAAATGCTTCCAGTCAATTTTGAGCGTATGTGTACAATGGGTACCGCCACTATCTGGAAGTATATTATGATGGCTTGGTCTTATGAACATGATTTGGCAATTCCATTAGAGACCAGTTCACGCTCATTCACTGGCGGTCTTTCGCGTTTGTTGACTGTCGGTTATATTCCAAACGTACAGAAACTTGACTATAACTCACTTTATCCGTCAATTATTCTTTCATTTGGTATTAAGTCGCCTATTGACATTTCTGGTGCTATGCCAGCTATGTTGGAATATATTCTTACCCAACGTGAGTATTTCAAGGGTTTGAAGGGTGATTACGGTAAACAGGCTAAGAAATATGGTAAACAATATGATGAAGAAGTTGAACAGCTTCGTCAGATTGAGGAATATATGGGGTTGGATGATAATGCCTTTGCTGTTGCAATTGCAAACAATGACCATTTAAGATTACTTAAAGAAAAACAGGAAGAAGCTTCAGCCCTTTCAACCAGGAATGACAAAATGCAGTTGCCTCTTAAGATTACTGGTAACGCTTATTTCGGTTCATTCGGTTCTGGTGGTGGCGTGTTTCCATGGTCTGATATTGACTGTGCTGAGGAAACCACTTGCTGTGGTCGTCAAATGCTTAGACTTATGTTGAAGTGGTTCACTGATTTAGGTTATCAGGGTATTGTTTGTGATACGGATGGTATGAACTTCAAACAACCTCCACAATTCAGATATACAGAGGAAAATCCGTATATATCCCCAGGTCTTAACCGTAATACCAAGAAAGGCGAGAAATATGTTGGTCCTTGGGCTGATTTGGCTGAGTTTAATGACTTGTTCATGCGTGTTAAGAACGGTCTTGACATTGATGAGTTTGTTCCGTCATCCTGTTACTTGGCACGTAAAAATTATATGGACTTGCTTGATGTTGAAAAACAGACGGTGAAATTGGTTGGTAATACAATCAAGTCAAAGAAAATGCCAATCTATATTGAGAAATTCGTTGATGATGTTGTACGTGACCTTTTGAACGACCGTGGATATGAATATTTGGAAAAATATTATAATAAGATTGAAGAAATTTACAATCTGCGTATTCCTTTGAAGGACATTGCCACTGTTGGTAAAATCAAAACCAGTATCGAGGATTATAAAAAGAACTGTAACGAAAGAACTAAATCTGGCTCCAAGAAAGCTAGACAGGCTTGGTACGAGTTGGCAATCAAACACGGTCTTGATGTTCATATGGGTGATTCCATCTATTATATCAACACTGGTACCAAGAAGGGTGATTCAGATGTGAAACGTGTGACACATTATTATGAAATGATTAACGGAGTTAAAACCGATGTCACCAAAAAATATGAAAAAGAGTGGAACGCACTTAAAAAACAGACTAAACTTGGTGATGCTGAAGCTCGTGCAAAGGTGTGGGATGAAACGGGTTCAAAACCCAAAGCGTTGAACCTTGAAAATTTCATCAAACGAAATTATCCAGATGTTTGGGATGAGGACGAAATTATCTTCAACTGTGTAATGCTTCCAAACAGTGTTGTTGAGGATGAAGAGGACCATTTCTGTGACGATGATTTTGAATACAATGTTGCAAAATACATTGAAATGTTCAACAACCGAATCAAACCGCACCTCGTCTGTTTTGACAAGAAAATCCGAATGAAACAGGTGGTGAACAAAAAAGGTGAACTTGTCGAGGAAAACAATATTATCATCACAAACCCGAAAGACAGGAAACAGTTTACCAGAGAGGAAACCAAACTTGTTTCAGGCCAACCATACAAGGAATCAGACCAGGATACATATGAACAGCTTATGACAATGGAAGACAAGGAAATTCGTTTCTGGATTTCCGTTGACAAGGAACCAGTCTACTGGCGTGAATGTGGTATGGATTGGGAACAAATCAAGAAGGAATACCTTGAACGCATGGAAATGCTTAAACGCGACGGCATCAGGGAAGAGGTTGAAGAATATGAGAAAATCATCAAGGGTGTTTCAGAATCGGATATTGACGCTTTGATTGTGGATGGAGTCATTCCTGAGGGTATTCTTGAATTCTGTGATTTCGATGCCGCCACTGGTGCATTTGTGTCAAAGAAATGGAATATAAAAATCGGAAGTATTTACGATATGCTTGATGAAAATTTTGGTACTGAAACCGATGATGATGAGGAAGATTTGCAGAAAATATTCAATATGAAACCAATGGATGTTGAAATGTTGCAATAAGAAAAAGGAGGCTAATAAAAGCCTCCTTTTTTGTTTTAATATTTGCTAAGTAAATTATTAGTTATTTGGTACAGGCTGTTTACCTGCAATGCCTTCACGTTCGTCGCTTTCAGGAACAACCGTGTAAACAGGAACTGTTCTTAGAGTACCGTTGTCTGGCGATGACATGTCTTTAACCATGTAGGTGTATTCACCATCCAATACTGACTTATATCCTTTACACACAAAATTGGTGTCGTTGCCTTCAGCATAGTTGTCAGCTGGGTCGAAACCTACGAATGTACCACCAGTCACATAGATATGTGCGGTTCCAGCTGTTCTGTTGGCATCATACAGATTTAAAAGGAAGTTTCTACCGTAAGGGTATTTCTCAGCTTCCTTTTCTGACTGTGTTCTCTGGTTAGGGTCAGGCTGGCCAAAAAACCAACCGCCGTTGATAATGCAATCACCTTTACAAACATAGACAACACTTGATGGGGCCGTGTAATTGCCACCGTTGATAGTCAATTTACCAGTGATGCCTTCACCAGCAACTCTTTCAATTGTGCCGTCTTCGTGTATAATATGATTTTTCATATCACCGACAGTGATAGCCTGTGAATAATTGTCATGTGAATTGAACTGGTCTTTAGTGATATTTGAATAAGTATCAACACCGCCAGTAGTACCGTTGAAAACAGCTATTGATTCAACACCAACCAAAGCCCAAGGATATGAATTCAAAATACTGTTGGTTGACCAAACTTTATCTCCGAAATTAATTGTTACGTTGTTTTTTAAAATGTTTGCCATATCTTGTTCCTCCAGTATTAGTTGTTATTAGTAATAATTAATGAATCAGGTACATTTGAATTGTTACCGATAGTTACATTGTCACCCTGGTTGTTGACATTGTCAGCAACTGATTGTGAACTGACCTCGTAAGAAACCCAGGTAAGTCTCTCTTCAATGTACTTCTGGACATCAGCAACCGTGGCAATACCGTCAACAAATGCGGTTGAAGTCTCATCCATGACATTGCCGTGGCCAGTCTTGAACGTACCGTATTTGACACCGATTGTGACATCAGCATCCTCACGTGTGGCTTCAACAAACTGGTTGTCTTTGTTTTCTTTGACTTCAACTTTAGCAACCAAATTCTCAATTGGGGCGGTTTGTTTCAGATTCTGATAATCTTCAGTGTATTGAATTCTTTCAGGGTCATCTTCTGGCTTTGTTAAATCTTCTGTTGCATAGACAACTTTATCTGGTTCTTCCTCACCATTAGTGTATTCAATAGAAGTTATTTCACCAGTCTCTGGGTCTTTTGTGATAACTTTCTCTGTATGGATTGTTTCCACCTTCGTCGGGTCACCAGTCTCTGGGTCTCTTTCAGTAACATGCTCGATTGTATATGCACCGTTAAGAAGAACATCCTGGATTTCTTTGATGGTATCAAGGGTTTTTTCAAGTTCCTCTGGGTCAATGGTACCAAGGATTTCCTCTTTAACTTTTTGAACAGTTCTTACGGTAGCAAGTGGGTTGATAACACCATTGTCACTGTAAACACCATCGATTTTAACTACGAAATTGTTGTCACCTTTGTAAATCTTACCATCATTCTCTCCTGCATTACCTTTACCTTGACCGATATTGGCAATCAAAAGTTCTGATGTCTCATTTTCTGTGTCAACAGTGATTTCTGCCTGTGCATATTCAGCAACGCGCATAGCCTCACGGAATTGTTCAAGCGTTGACACGCGATTAAGCAATTCTTGTAAGCCAGCATCCGAAAAACCGAAGGTTTGACCGTCGACATAAATCTCCTGACATGCACCATTAAATACAACTAGGCCAGGGGTTTCGATTGACATCTGACAACCAATTTCATGTGTAAACTGACCGTACTTAAATTGAATTTTTGTAGCCATGAATTATGATTTGTTTTAAATATTATTATCTGTTTGTTTATTTTATTTGGTGGGGGATGAATCCCGTGATTTTACTCACGGGATTTCCTTTCCACTTGTTTATTTATTATTCATACTCTTCCCAGCACATTGCTGATTTGTCATCAACATAGCTCTTGATAGCAGCAATGTCAGCACCAGTTACAGCACCAGCCTGAGCAGCAGCACTTGAACCAGCAGCTAAGTTAGCACTTGCACCAGTTGCACCACCAGCCTGTTCTGAAGGCGTATATGTAACACCTGCTGAAACATTGGTTACAACAACGTCAGTAATTTTACCATTGGTTTCAACAACCTCAACAGTAGCAACAGCATCATCGTCTGAAGTTATGTCAGCGCCAAGGCCATTAATAGCATTAGTTACAGTTGACTGGGTAGCCAGTTTATTAGTTGAGTCGTCATAAGTACCATCAACAACAATGGTTGTATCCTGTGCACTTGCACTTGCGCCAATGAGACCATCTGCTTCTTTGATACCCTTAATGGTAATTGAAGTCTGTCCAGTTGTTGTGGTTGTATCAACTGTTGCTTGAGCATATTCATCAACATCAAGGTCACTTACAACATTACTTACCTTATCATCAACATAATTCTTAATTGGGGTGATAGCATTACTATTCAAAAGACCCTCATTACCACTTGCAACACTAAGGTCTGGACCAGTTGAACCTGAAGTAGCTGTATAAGTAACAGTTGATTGGGTTACTTCAACACCAACGGTCTGGTTGTTGTTAGTCTTTGTTCCAATAGTTGTGGTAACATATGTACCGTCTTTACCTTTACTGATTGACTGAAGTGCGCTATTTGCATTGGTGATAGCGGTTTTCAAATCAGAAGCTGATACCTGATAATTAGCACCATCAACAGTTGAAGTAACACTAACTTCTTTATTACCACTACCAAAGACAAGGTAATCATCGGTCAAAGTATCGCCAGCGGTTACCATTGTGTCGGTTTCACGCTCGATGATTGTACAGTTAGAAGCGGTCAAAGTAACAGGGTCTGATGAAGTGGCTCCTTTATAAACAATCATGTCACCAGCCTCAACTGAGGTTGTACCGATTGTGATTGGACCAGCTGCAAGATAGATATCACCAGAACGGATATCACCTGTACTAGTGTTAACTGGTGCGGTTGTAGTATTAATGTCACCATTGTAACGCATACCACCAACCAATGAATCAACTCTACCATCCAATTCGTCGATAGCAGCCTGTACATCAGTAGCGGTCATACCAGAAGTTGTATTGGTATAACTTACATCAGCAGCAGCACCAGTTGTGGCGACTTTTGCAAACTGTAATTCAGTGTCACCAGTACCCTGAGCAATTTTACCATCGGTTTCAGAAACACCCTTGAAGGTAAGTTTTGCACCAGTTGAACTTGTAGCAGCAGTATAATCTACGGCTTGTACGTCGTTTTGGGTATCAAGAGTCTCAACAACATTGTGAACAAATTCAGTTGTTGCAACATTGGTTGTGTCATCGCTTGTTGTCTGGGTTGTTGCAGTAATAACGCCAGCATTATCAACAGCTAAACCTGCACCACCAATAGCGTCAATAGCGGTAGTTACTGTTGATTTGGTAGCAATCTTGTTGGTCTCAGCATTATAAGTACCGTCAAGGCTGATTGTGGTTGAACCACCGTCTTTAATTTTACCATTCTCCTGCTGAACTGCATTGATTGTGATTGTTGAACCACTGATTGAAGCGGCACCTTTATCTTCGGCAACATCAAGAGCATTAATAGCCTCGGTTACTGTTGATTTGGTAGCAATCTTGTTGTCGGTTGCATTATAAGTGCCATCAACGACAATGTTAGCAATCTTGTTTGAAACTATGGTTGTGTCATTGATTTTCACATCGTCAACTTTACCAGCTTTAGTTGCTACATAGTCATCCAAATCAATCAAAGCTTCTTTAACGCTTTTATCATCTTTGATAATTTTTAATGAATCAGCGCTTAAATCAAGTGACATATCCTGTTCAAGACCGACTGAATTTGCAACAGCAGTGAAAGCTTCCTGGGTTACTTGTTCGTTTGCAATAACCTCATCAGCTAAACGAGCAACTTTCTTGTCGAGCTTATCGATATCACTATCGAGTGTATCGCCAGCCGCAATTGTATTGTCAGTAACAACTGTAGTCCAAGTCGATGAAAGGTGGTCAGTGTCATAAACAGCACCTGTTGCAGCACCTTTGTGTGTGTTGGTATGGATAGCGGTATCAAGAGCCTTGTCAGCGTTTACAAGGTTTGTAGCACTGGTTAAGTAGTTAGTTCCAGTGTAATCAAGGGTGTCATGGTTATCACCAGTTAAACCCATTTTAGTGTAAATCTGGTTGAAAACAGCCATCGTTTGTGATGCACTTGCAACATCACTGAAATTCAAAGTTTGGGTTGTAGCAGTACCTGCATTGTCATAATGGGTAATCGTTAATACATTGTTAGAAAATGTAACATCGTTAGCACCTTTAATGACAAGTTTAGGTGTTTGACCACCAATCCAAAGTTCTCTAACGTCCACAAGATAAATAACTGCACCCTCAACAGCTTTCGCTGATGTGATTTTGGTTGCAGATTCTGTAGAGTTGTTAAATTTGTAAAATTTAATACCAGTACTAGTCATAATTTTTAAATTTTGTTTTATTGTTTATTATTATATTCATTTATTCTTGGGAAAATTCTCCCCAAATAGTCATTATACATCCATTTTCATCCAAACCAATCGTATCACCGTCATATTTCACAACAAGCCTGTCATGTTCATCAGTACCCAATCCATCACCAATTTTGATAACAAGCATACCGTCTTCATCTTTGTCAAATTCCTTTGAATTGTCTATGATATGTTCAATTATAGTTGCTGGTTGGACATCTTCCTTAAGTTGATTTACATTGTTGTTCAGTTTGATGATGCTTTTCCTTACACATTCAAGTTTGTTAATCAGATATCTGATTGACAAACCATCCTTGTTGGTTCTCATGTAGTTGGTGCTGTCTGGGTGCACTTTTACACTGACAGTGTTTCCAACTTTCTGCACACCGTTTGTATATATCAACTCATCCGTTGTTGACCCCTTGCGTTTTGGTCTATCAGGATTTGGGGTTGGTTTATCTGGCACTTGTGGAGTGTCACCGTCATCACAAGGATGCGGTGTTGGATATGTCTTCACAGAATCAGCTGGTTTGTTATCAGCAGGTTCTGGTGTAGTATGATTAGTTCTTTTTATTCTAGAGTCAGATTTATTCATTACTAAACACGTTTATTACATATAAATATTAATAAAATAAAAAAATCCCCCATATTTTGGATGATTATTTAAAAAATTAATCTACAATTTCAATAAACACGTTTTCCTGGTCGATTACGTGTGGGTTATTCTCTTTTGTCACCACTTTGACAACCATATGTTTTTTCTGGAACCACCTGCAAATGAAGAATTTTTTTGGCGGGTCTACAGTTTCTTTCTTTGTTGATACAACAACGGTTTTTTCTGATTTGACCCTTGAATCGGCTGCAATCTGATTTGGGTATTGCAAATGGAGGTTTGTCTGAATCCATTCATCGCCCATCACAGTGTCCAGAACAAAATTCGGTTCCTTGAAAATCGTGTCAGATACATACACAGTGTCTTTTTTCTGGAATTCTGTTTCAAGCCACATCAGTTGTTTTAATTGGTTATCCTTAATTTTCAATTCTTTCCTGGCTTCATTAAGTTTAATCATAATTGAGTCGCCGTAATATTCAAGTTGTTCTGCTTTCAATTTGAACATATTTGATTCAGCTTTCTGTTTATCCAACTGTAAAGCATATGCCTTGTTGTTCTCGACAGCCTGTTTCCATTTTTCCTCATAAGTGTTGTATCTGTTGATGAAGATTATGGCGGTAACCACAGCTGCCGCCAATAAACACAACCAGATTAATCTCTCTTTTGTGAAAATCTTTCCTAAAAACTTTTTAATCATAATTTCTTATATTTTATATATTATAATCATTAAATAAATACAATTTAAATAAAAAAGCGGACAAATATTGCCCGCTTATGAATATTCTTTATTTTACGTTTATTCACTCACAACCGTGATTGTAACACTTACAACTGTGTTGTCGAATTTAATCTTGAATACCTGTGTTGGGTCAGCCTGGTAAGCTGCGACTATTGCGGTAACCAATGAAACTGGTTGGGTGCAAGGAACGCCGATTTCCTTGTAATTACTACCTTTGTTGTCACCCTCATCATCCCAATCATAGTATTTGTATTCAAACCTGATTGGTTCCACTTTGTTTGTACGGTACAAACCACCGAGCAAACGAGCGAAATCGTTCATAATATTTCTGCCACCTTCTCCGATGTCCGCAATGTTGATTGTATAGTTGATTAAATCTTCACCAAATTCAAATTCACCTTTGTATATGTATTCTGGGTCATATTGGTAAGCATAAGCCTCTTCAAATTTGGTTTGTACTGGTTTATGGTAATTGGTAACCATAACAGCTAATTCTTCAACCTCCCTTTCAAGGTTTGCAACTCTCTCGGTAAGTGATTCAAGTGTGCTGTTATCATTAATTGGTGTTACAATACCGTTTTTAATATAACACAATTCATCGGTTGATTTCAATATGAATGATGAATATTCATCAATTGAGTATTTCAACCAATTCTCACCATCCCATTCATTAATGAAAGGTTTTGTTATGAATGAAGCGTCACCCTTGAATGAATTGTTGTTTTCTGTGTCATAGTCAAGGTTTGCGGTAATCCACATCTTGCTTTTACCGTTTGCCGAACGCATGACACTTACAGGGTAAATTGTACCAAGAATCTTATCAGCACTGACAGCTTCAGCACCATCAATTTCCTTAACAAGTCTGATTGAACTGTATATTGCGTTGTCGATTAATGTCTGGTAAACCTGACCGCTTCTTGGTCCAGTTTTCTGGAACTGTTTTACCCAAGCCTGTGTATCATGCTCAGTCAAAGGTTTTCCCATTGTGCTGGTATTACACCAGAAACTAGCCTTTTCATCCCTGAAACTGACTGATTTTTCATCATCGTCAAATACATAACCACAGAATTCAAGACCAAAATTAGGTGAACCTTTCAATTCAACGCCAGCTTTCTGTCCAAGCCATTTACTTGGCATTGGTTTGTTATGGTCTCTGTAAACTGGTTTCTCGAAATAGTTCAATATATCGCCCCAGTCATATTTTGAAGCGATTTTCCAACCATTGCCCTCTTCTTCCAAAGCAGTCATTACATCGAAAATACCGTCAAAATTGTAGAATCTGCCGATATTGTCAATTGTTTCGTAAGTAATGTATCTATCACCAATGACAGCCTCTTCTGGAAGTTCATCAACAACATCGTTGACTGGTTTTACCATACCGCTTCTCTGTGAATTGGCGATTGACAAAGGAGCCTCCAATGAACCGTCACCTGTCAAAGTGTTGTCGGTGTAAATACAATAGTCTTTAAGTAACTCTGCAACATCATTCAATGTAAGGAATCCCTCAACTTTAAGTGGTTCATGGTCACAGTCGTTGATACAAACTGTCATAATGCCAGTTTCCTGGTCATAGTCAAAACTGAGACTTTCAATGTAATCATTGAAAATATTGTCACTTTCAATTGTAGAACCATTTACAAGATTGATAACCAATCTTTTTCCATCCTCAGAAACACTTATTGAATCTATATCACGTCCTTCCAAGACAAAAAAGTTGCTGTCAACTTCATCACCAGTCAGACTGTCGAATTTAGTTACATCAACATCTTCGAAATAATGGTAATTCTCTGGCAATTTGTAATATGTGATTTTTTGATATTTGTCACTGTTTGCGCTCATTTTATTAATTTGGTATTATTCTTTATTATTATATAAATATTTATTTCTTCAAAATAAGAGACCGTTCAAAACGGGTATTCGCTAAAATTTTTGTAAAATCCTGGTTACAAGAATAGAATTTAAATGATTTGATATATCCAGTGAAACTTCCACCGAATTCCTTTTCCAGGAAAAGAACATATTCTGGCAAATCCTTGTAGTTCTCATATACAACATCAGCAAGACCTTGTGTACCACCTCCAAGTGATATGTTGTAAGGAACACCTTCTTGTTTTTCATATATGTCATTTAAAGCTCTTAAGTTAATCATTGGTAGTTCCTTCGAATACAGAACCAGTTTACCGTTTACATATATTACAAGTCTCATATAGTCATTTGACCTGATATATCCGAAATCTGTTATTCCGTATTTTACAACAGGCAGAATCCTCACGTCAATCGTGCTCCATTCATCATAAGGTACCAGCCCTGGAAATGACCATTCGGTTTCAATTGAATATTTGTCCTCATTTGAACAATCTTTTATCATATACTTGTATCCAACTGAGCCGTCTGGTTTAACCTGGAATGATATTGCGTTGTTGTACAAATCACCTAAGATGTTGTAATCAGCGTTTGATTCCTGCTGGAGTTCCTTGATTGTCCTGGCTGTATATCCACCTTTTGCTCTGTTCATTATAATGAAATAGTTTTCAGTTGAAAGATGTTTCTGCATTTCAATAACCTCTGGGTCGTCGAAGTGACCCATAGTTGCCTTGTATCCCTCTTTGGTACGGTTATATGTAATGAATTTGTTGTTGGTTTCCAAAACTTCAATCTGTTCATTGAGTGATATACCGCTTGCGGTTTCGGTTTCCGTGTTGTCTTTCGGGTCAACATAATATTTCCACCATTTGTTTTCAGCCCTTGTACCCATGTAGAAGAATGTTCCTGCGTTATCTGGGTAAACATCGTTAAGGGTTGGCAAAGGGAAATCGTTAAGATAACCGTCGCTGTTGTAATTCTGTCCGAAATATGATTTCTCAATGTCACTGTCACCGTCCCAACCGTCGCTGTTATATTCAATAACTGAATATTTCTCCTTTTTCATGTGATAGTCACTTTTGAACGGTTCTGGTTTCAATGTAAATTCAAGACAAATACCATCACCAAGTTCTGTCGGGAGAATATTGTAGTTACATCCGTTTCCTGTTTTGAAGAATCCCTGAAAAAAGCCGCCATCCAGTTTTGCAACTCTCATATCATCCTCTTTCACGAAACTGGAATCATATCGGTATATCTTGTTGTTACCGACAGCCTTGTTCAAATGGAGTCTTAAATCATCAGCATCCAATACAAGTTTGCTGTTGGTATACAACTCATTGAATTCCTCTTCGGTTATGGTGTCTTTATCATAAGTAATTAAACCGTTGTCAACACCAGTTAAACCTATATTGTTAAGTTCCACACCGTTGTTGACTGCTTCATCCCACACATAACCTGGCAACGACACCAGTTCAGAATCACCTATACATTCATCGAATGTTGTGTCTATATATGCAGCAAGACAATCTTCCTGTAAACCGTCCTTTATATCGCCACCAGCCTGGGATTCATACAAATGCATATCCCAATAGTCAGACTTGGAAGTCTTTAATTTGAATACTGGTCTGTTATGGTTGAAAATATTGCCCATTATTTTTAAATGTATTATATTTATAAATATATAAATATGCTAAAATGAAAAGTAAAATAATTAAACTCAGTGAAGCACAGTATAAACAGCTGATAAATGAAGACTATCCATTTTCATATCTCGGAAATGAATCTTCAGATACAAATCATGCTAGTGAGGTAGGTGCTAATGTGCCGTATGATTCACCTGATATTGAACCTGAGCCAACTGATGCTGACAAAATCAGCCACACATTAAGTAATAACTCCTGGTGGAACAGACACTATGGATTCAACGGATATTGTCGATAAACATGATACATTTTATAACAGAGGGTGGTAACGGAAACAAAGAATTAAAGACTCACCGCTGGTTTCTTCCAGACGGTGTACGCCACCATTTGGAAAAAGTCAGGGATGACAATAAAAAGGAAGAATTATCTAAAAACCATACCACAAAGGAGGCTTGGGACCACTTGGAGTTTATTCTTAACAGTGAGAAAGGTATCGCTTATAACGAAATGAAACGTATCAAAAACTGGTTTGACAAAAATTACAACGCCACCAAAACAAAACAATATGAATTGTATGGTGGAAACATAATGAAGACTTGGGTTGAAAACCAGTTGAACAGCGCCACCCTGTATGTGAAAAAACACAAGGAGGCACAACGTGCTATGGGTAAGGAAAACGCTTTCATAAAACCGCATGAAGCTGACAGGCAGAACACAGTATCAAAAGTTGATTCAAAAGTGCCTACTTATAATCCAGCTACATTGAACAAACAAAACCGTCTTAAAGAATTATCAGATTTACATGAAAATAAGGTTATTGTTCTGGATGAATCACAGAGAATGACCTTAAAGGAAGTGTTGAGCAATAAAATCAGAAGTGATTTTTTCCAGGAATTGGACACTTATGCTTCTGTTGAGGATTACGGTGATTGTTTCAAACTTTGCAGACAATATCTAGATTATGCGATAGGAAGAGGTTCATCCAGGGCGGTGTTTCAATTGGATGATGAAAAAGTCCTTAAATTAGCTATGAGTGAACAGGGTATAGCTCAAAATAAGGCTGAAATAGACGCTTATCGAAAAACCACAAAATATAAAGACCTGTTCCCACGGATATTTAGCGTTGGCTATAATAACACTTATTTTATTACGGAGTATGTTTTACCATTAAATATATTATCTGGTTCACCACAGGGTGATAACTATGTTGATGATATATATAACTGTTTAGGTGTTTCAGAAAATGAATATATGAAATTAACAGAAATCATTAAAAATAATACATTTGATAATAATGGCACTCTTAAAATGGAAGACCTTAAGGTAATGCCATTTGAAGGTACTAACATGAGTGTATATGATTTCTTGAATATGAAAATGAAAGAAAATGCAAATTTTAATTTACTAATGCAATATCTACTTGATAATCCTAATTTGGCAGGTGAATCATTCAAACAGCCAAATATGGGAATGACTAAGAGAAACGGAAAGGCCTGGATAGTTATTTTGGATAACGGATGGGACGGTGACGTTGCTCAGTTATACAATTATCCTAATTTCGGTAAATTAAATGTTTAAATAAACTATTTATTATAATAATAAGATATTAATACTATATAAAATGAGAAGTTGTCTTGAAATTTATTCAATGGATGCGCGTCACGTAATGGAAACACGCAGTGACTATACAAGAGTTAACCAATATTCAGAAACACACCCAGATGCTCTTGCTACTGGTGACAGACAAGGTAAGGGTACTGGTCATGCAGGACATGGACACTGGTTGCCTCATTGCACATCACAAATCGGGGTTTTTGATTATTCAAACTTTGATACAGCAATAACAAGCCATGCTGGTAACGATATGGATAATGAAGCCAGAAATATAGCTTTGACTAGAAGTTTGTACGGTCCTACAAATGCTTATAACCAGGGTGCAAATGCTGTTGACACCTCAATGAATGTGCTTGAAGGTCAGTTTGTTTTAATTGATTAAAAAATGAATTAATATGGTCTTCGGCGGGTTGTTGGAACAGATATTGCTTAACGAATCAGCTTCTGTTGAGAATGTTGTAAAGGCTATGGATAACCATTCCAAGGTCATTATCAACTATCATAGTAACGGTGATGACAAGAATACTGGAACACGTGTTATTGAGCCGATTACATATGGTCTGACAAAGGCTGGTAATCCTGTTATACGTGCATATCAACCATACGGTGACACAACCACCAGGACTCCTGGATGGAAAATGTTCAGACTGGACAGGATTTCGTATTGGGAAGAGACAAAGGAAAAATTCTACAACGTTCCAAGTGTACCAGGACAAGAAGCAAACCTTGACGGTGACGAAACAATGGCAACAGTCATCAAGTCATTCAGAAGCACAATGGGTAATGATGCGACAAACGGCGTGAATGTTGGTCCAAAGACAAAGGAGAAAGTGTATGCCAGAACATCAGGTGATGATACAGTCCAACTTGGAGCTCGAAACCTTAAAAGCCAGCAAAAGGGTATCAAGGCTGACATTGACAATAACAGGAAAGCCAATTCAAGTTTCAATATGTATACTAGCGGTACACAGGATGAAAAAGGTCCAAGAATCCCAGGTCAGAGTTACAAACCGAAAACAAACGGTTCAACTGAAGACGTTGACCCGAAAGAACTGGAAAGAGCAAGGGCACAGGTCAAATATGACACACCAGACGTTGACAACAAACTCAGTGACAAATACTGGAGTGACTATGAACGCACATTAAGTCAGGAGGAACAAGACCAGATTGATATGGATATGAGAGATATGAATCGTCCAGACAGGAATATGAAGAGACGTGACGATAGATGGCAGTCCTCAACCGACAGTGGTTTCAAAAACAGGAAAGATTCAGGAAACAGAATATTATATAACATGGATAAAGAAAATAACAAATAAAATAAATTAATATAACGCAGACAATTTACCAATAAATGGAGGAGAAAATTGGTAAAAGTTAATAATTTTGATTTTTAATAAATCAAACATATATTAAATGATATAAGATTTATATTATGGCAAACGCAAAAAATTTATTAGATGCTGCAAAAAAACAGAAACAAAACGGTTCAAAACCCGCAGGGGCACAGAAACAACCCAGGCAAATGTTACAGGAAGCATTTGTCTCAACTGATTTGAATGCCCTTGAAAATATGTATTTCAATCCACAGGAACAGAATAATGACCCCCTAAACGAGGCGTATGAGGTATATCCAAACGGTCAAAAACGTAAAGTGTATGACCCAGAGGAAGATATGAAAGAACTTGCATCATTCAACGTAAGCCAGGCAACATCAAAAATGCCAAAGGCTATCCTTGAGTCAATGATAAGAAACCCTTTGAATATGCCAACTGACCACATAGAGACAAGTGGCGACATTATGGATGAAGCACTACAGAACCGTACAATGGATATCCTTGACAAACTTGAAGCCAGGGATAGACAGGGTAAACCAACACAACAAAGGCAACAGCCACAGTCAGTCTATAATCAGCAAAGTTTGAATAAAGACATTGACTATAACCTGGGCTCAGATATTGACTACAAGAAAATTGCTCAAATAATTGAAGCTGTTGTTGACAAGAAACTTGGACAATATAAACAGGTTCTTTTGAATGAATCCAGAAACGGTGGTCAGAATGCACCTAAAGTGTCGTTTCTTAAATTAGGTGATACATTTACCTTTATGGATGATGCTAACAATGTTTATGAGTGCAAGATGGTTTATAAAGGAAAAGGTAAAGTTAAACAGAATTAATACATAATCACTTTAGTTTTTTATTTTTATTATATTAATCGGATGAATCGCTGGGAAGCGGTTCATTTTTTTTTTACATGAAAATTTTTGTATATTATATATATGAGAATTCTAATTATAAATGCAGTTGAATGGCCGTTTAATGAAAACAGTCTAATTATAGCAGGTCTTGGTGGAAGCGAAACTTGGTGTGTTCAATTAGCAGAAGCTTTTAACAGAAAAAAACAAGATGTGACAGTTTTATGTTGTTGTGAAACACACCAAACACATTCAGGGGTGAAATATATAAATTATTATGAAATAAATAACGTACTTTCACAACAAAAATTTGATTTGATAATAATCAGTAGACATTATTCAAATTTATTGAGTGGGATTGATTATTATAAAACATCCGATAATGTTTTTATCCAAGCCCATGATTATGTTATTTCAGGTGACGATATAGATAAAATTAAAACTTTCCCTTGTTTCAAAGGCGTTTCAACTTTATCAGCTTACCAAGAAAGAAGTATTCATGCAAATTGTCATGTTGATTGGCGATATATGGTCAGAGTTGGTAACGGTATTGATTCAAATCTGTTTGAAAATTTGGATTTAAATCCAAATAACAAAAGATTGTTATTCAGTAGTAATCCATTAAGGGGTGGATATATTCTAAAAGATATTGTCATTCCAAAATTGATTAATAATGGTGTTGATACTGGTGTTGATTTTTGCTCGTATGACACAACTGTTGTAGAGCAAAACGAATACACAAATGTTCTCGGAAGTCTGTCAAAAGAATCTCTATATAAAGAAATGTCCAATCGTTACTGTTGGTTTTATCCTGGGGTATTCAATGAAACGTTTTGTATTTCAATGATTGAAAATATTATGTGTGGAAATGATATAATAGCCCCATTGACTTATGGATTATCCTCTGTTATTGAACCGTTTGTAAATGACGTAACAATGAAACACCGTTTTGATACTACTGAAGATGAATTCTGGATGGCGGTGGATGAAGCAAGTAATAGAATTAATGAATCGTTCTGTAATTACGAAAAAGGTGAAGAGTTAAGAAAAGAACTTAAAAACTACATATTGTCCAATTATACATGGGACATAATTGCAGATAAATGGTTGAAATTGATTTAATATGTAAAAAATTTTGTATATTAGAGGTATGAGTAAGAATAGTCCATACATAAAAACCAAACTTCTTAAAAAACTTAAAAAAAGTGCAAGAAAAAGATATAAGTTTGAAGAAGTGTATACCAGAAACGAACAGCAACAGAGTGTACCTTTATATAGAGTCCTTGATACGATTTATGATTATGATGATTGTTATCGTGTTCAAAAAGAAACAACCAATAAAGAAGAGGCTTGGAGTTTTTATTTATCAAAATACAGAGAGTTTATTTTTGAAAAATTAGACGACTATTACAAATATTGTAATAAAACGCCAAAAAGTATTCGTAAAAACCAAGAAACTAGATTGACTGCGGGTATAATTAGGCCAACAATTGATTTTCTTGTAAGGGATGAAAAAGTGATGTTAAAAATTAAACAACAATCGAATAAAATTAAAATTTAAATCTTATGTTAACAGAAGAAAAACTTAATGCAAATTACTTGAAATTTATCAATTACCTCCAGAAGTACAACTGCTACTCAGAGGATATGATGAAAGAACTTGGAGAAAAAATTAAATTGGCTCCTTATTCAATGGAGCGTGATATGGGTGGCGCTTATGATGGCGCTATGATTGATGTTACACTTAATACATTGTGTAAAATTGGTGCTCAGATTAATAACAATGCTATGGGTGCCAACGGTGGAGATAAAATTGCACACCCTTTGCTTGCTGTAAATAACAATATGCTCATGCGTGTGTTGCTTCTTATCAACATTGCAAAGGCTGAAATGTTTACTCCCAACAAAAGTGAGTGGCACAGAAAGAATCTTGGTCGAATGTATGAGTTTGTTGAAAACAAAACCAAACTTAAACTTGGTGCAAGAAGCCTTTATCTTTGTCAAAAGTACGGTATTCAACTTGAAGAGGAAGAGTTTGAGGCTTTCCTGACCATTGATAACCCAGATGACACTGGTGAGCGTTTCCAGTCACCTTTGTATACAATGGTTAAAGCAACCCAAATGTTTACTCTTGTTGAATTGAGACAGAAACAATTAGCTTTAAGTAAAACCGAAACACAAGAAATGTAATGACTGAGTTAGAAAATATAATGGCTGAATGTTATCACCACAGTGCTGATAGAACCTTTCACTGGTGTGTTGAAAAACAGAAACCATGCACTTATCCAGATTGTAACATTTACAAAAAAAGAAAAACATTATCGGAAACGTTGACTGAGCCAAAACCACTTGTTGGTTGTGTGAAATGTGGGAAAGAAATTGCAGGTCATATATACGGTAATATGTGCAGGGAAAGTGAAAGCTATTGTAAAGAATGCTATGATAAACTAAGCCAGCAAGAAAAAGACTTATTAGACTGGCATTTTTCTTGTGATTGGTTTTAATAAAACAAAAAATTATATAATATGAATAACCCTAAATTAAAAATATGTAATAAGTCACCACATGAGAATCCCAGTTATGCTAAACCTGGTGATAGTGGTATGGATTTAAGAGCATGGGTAACCAATGATGCACCGATAGCGATAGTATTAAAACCACTTGAACGTGCATTGATTCATACTGGTATCTATGTTGAAATACCTTATGGATATGAAATTCAAGTTAGACCTAAGAGTGGTCAGGCTTTGAAAAGAGGTTTAGTTGTACTTAATACCCCTGGAACGGTTGATGTGAATTATCGTGGTGAAATTTGTGTAATTGCAATCAATCTTTCAAATGAAGAGATTATAATTGAAGATGGTGAAAAGATTGCACAAATGGTGTTATGCCCAGTTCAGCATGAAGGTTTGGTTGATATAGAAGTTGTTGATGAAATTTCAACTGATACTGAACGAGGGTCTGGTGGATTCGGTCACACTGGTGTTCAATAACTTTTAAATAATAATAAAAAATAAAGCACTCTGATTTCAGGGTGCTTTTTTTTATTTTTGTTTTTTTATCTATATTGTTATATATTAAGATTAAATAATAATATAAAACAGAATTTAATATGGGACTTTTAGATGATTACCAGAAAATGGTTGAAGAAGACGAAAAAAATTTGAATAACAACGCTCCAATGGACGGTCTTGAAATGACCGAGGAAGAAATGAAGGAATATGAAAAACGCCTTAATAAAATGCGTGAAGAAATCAAGAATAACGAGGATTGTGGGGTTGATTGTGAAAAAGCTTGGAATAAAGAAGTAAGACCTCTAGATAAATATAAAGAGGAAGATTTGAAAACTGATTATGTTAAGGTTACACCGATGGTTAAGAGAGCTTATTGCCCAGAATGTGGTAAAGAAATTATTAACCGTGGTCCTGTAATGTACAATCCATTCAGTTTTGAGAAAACTTGCCCACATGTATGTGAGTGTGGTTGGAAGGGTGATTTGGAATATTCATACCCACGTGTTGTGTTTGTTACCGAGGATGGCACACAAATCGAGGCTTATGCAAAATAATTTGAAACAAATTTAAATATGACAATAGCAATTGACATTAATGATGTAATCAGGGATAATATGTTCCAGTTCAGGTACATTTACCAGAAATACATTGACAGTACTTTCGAAATTAACCTGGATGACATTGACACATACAATATGTTAGACCATTATCCTTTCGAGGATGAAAGTGAACTTAACCAGTTCAAGTATCTTGACTACCCGTTTGAACTTTACGGTCGTGCCGAAGCTTGTGACAAGAGGCTTCCTTTCGCACTTAATGATTATCTGGAAAAGACACTTAAAGACCTTGATGAGGTTCCTAATGTAATTTTGTTCTCGCCTTTTGAGATTGGTTTGACAATTCAGTCAACTTTTTCTTTCCTTTCAGCCAGGACAATCAGAGCCAGGGAAATTTATTTCCCGATTGACTCAATGACAATCTATGACCGTGCTGATGTCGTGATTACCGCACAGCCAAATCTTATTGAAAATTGCCCTGAGAACAAAACTGTCATCAAGGTTACCAAACCATATAACAAGGAAATTGAAACCAAATATTCATTTGATTCAATGATGGACATTATCAATGACCCAAATGAAACACTTATTAAAATAATTGAAAATAAAATTGAAAAATAATGAATAGCAATTATTTGGAAATTGAAGGCAAATACTATGCCATTGATATGGGTAAGGTTATTGAATTCATCAGTGAAAGTGAATCATCAACCCAGACTATAAACCAGTCATACGGCATACCTTTGACTGATGACGGAACTGTGGCTGGTGATATTAGGTTAATCAGTAAGGAAATTGCCGAAACAAAAGAATCGGTTGGTGAAAATATGTCTAACTTGAGATATTCAATGCTGACATATCTGTTGAATATTTTACTTTCACCACTATCGGACGGAAGTGGTAACGTTGTAGTGGCTGAAAGTATGAGAAGCTTGCATCTTGGACAGGTGATTTCATTTAACACTCTGTTTGAGATGGGAATAATTTACGAAATTGAAAACAACTAATGGCTACAAAAGAAGAAGCAATTAAGAGACTTGAAGATGAGATTAATAAATTAAAAAATAAGGATTTTAATATATTTTTCTTTACTGTTGACAGCAAAAACGTACCAAGCGGAAGTCTTGTGTATTCATACGAATTGGCTTTGTCGTTGAAGAAACTTGGATATAATGTAACAATGTTGTATCAGTTGGAAAATGAAATGCATGATAGACAGAAAAAGAAATTGATTGAAAAGGGTACATATAACCCTATGGATGATAACGTGTTCTGTGGTGTTGGTGACTGGATGGGTCAGGAATATGCAGACCTGCCACATTTGAACATTGCAAAGAAAAATGCATGGTCAGTATCACCATCGGATTTCCTTTTCATACCTGAAGCGTTTGCTAGTCTTATGTCACAGACTTATGTGTATAAAATCCCATGCCAACGATATGTTCTGTTATATAATTTTGATTATGTTACGGATATGATACCTTTCGGTGCAAGCTGGATTAACTTTGGTATCAAGGATTGTGTCACAACCACCGATTTGCAAGCAAGGTTAATCGAGGATGTTATGCCTTATGTCAAAACAAATGTGATTAAACCATATATTCCAGAATATTTCCGTAAACCAGTCAAACCCAAAAACCTTGTTGTCAACGTTATTTCAAAACGCCAGACAGATGTCAAGAAACTTATGAAGACTTTCTATTGGAAATATCCAGTGTATAAATTTGTTGCATTCAAAGACCTTAGGGGTATGACACGTGAACATTATGCTGATATGTTAAAAGAGGGTGCTATTACGGTATGGATTGACACAGAGACACCATTCGGTTTCGGTGCCCTTGAAGCAATGCGCTGTGACAACATCGTAATCGGTAAACTTCCAGAGAATACACAAGAGTGGATGGTTGATGAGAACGATGAACTTCGTGACAATGTTATTTGGTTTGACAATATGACCGAACTTCCAGACCTTTTGGCTGATGTTGTAGGTTCCTGGATGCAGGATGAAATTCCACAGGTACTTTACACTGAAATGGAAAAGACCAACACAATGTACACCAAAAAGGAATGGGATGAAAATGTAGAGGTGTTCGTTAACCAAATGGTTGAAAGACGGCTCAACGAGTTCGAAGTATTCAAGAACAATATGTTTAATAAAGATAAAAAAGACGAAGAATAATGAAAGACATTACTGTTATAATTCCAGTTCTAGAAGCTCAATTGGATTCAAATGAATTAGTAAACGCAGTTAACAGCGTAAAAGAGTGTCAAAAGTACTATAACGACGGCAAATTAAAAGTTCTTATTGTCGTTGAGAAAGTTGAAAATGGCTTTGATTATACGACTTTTGACGATATTAAGTATAAGTATATTGTAAATGATAGTGGCAAATATGACTATTGTTCACAAATTAATTTTGGTGTAAAACATGTTGATACTGAATATTTCTCTATTCTTGAATATGATGACTATTACACAAAGAAATGGTTCAAGATGTTCAATGACTATTACACAACCAATGAGAATGTAAGTGTGTTCCTCCCAATCAACGTGCTTCATAACGCAAAAACAAATGAACGTGAATTTGTAAACGACATTATCTGGTCAAGTGGTTTTGCCAATGAGATTGGCTACATCGACTTTGACTGTTTACAGGCAACTGCTTCATTCAATCTTACGGGCGGAATATTCAAAACGAGTGACTGGCTTGGTTACAAACCGTCTATTTCAATTGCTTTCAACTATGAATATCTTCTGAGAGCTACAAAGAAAGAACAGAAAGTGTTCGTTATTCCAAAAGAGGGATATCATCATGAGATTTTCAAAGAGGGAAGTCTATCAGAATATTATTTGAACAATATTAGTGACGATGACAACGCTAAATGGTTTGAACTGGCTAAAAAGGAATATGCCTTTGACAAAGACAGAAACAAAGACATTGAGAATATAAATGATGAAGATGAGAAGAAATAAATGGCTGACGAAACCGAAATTAAGGATTTAACCACAACAGGTGTCGAAGAGGCACCTGTTGTTGAATCTTTACCGAAAAAGAGGGGAAGAAAACCAAACCCCAATAAAAAGAATATGTATTTCTCAGAATATGAGGAAGACATATTCAAACAGTATTTAAACAGTGAGGATGAGGGATTCAGGAACAAAGTGTTCAATGAGGTTCTTTATCCAGTGTTCACCAAAATGGTTGAGTCTATTATACGCAGGTATATACTGTTTACACCTGGTGAGGATTTCCAGGATACTTTCAATGATGCAATGTCACACTTAATATCCAAAGTAAAGCATTTCAAGCCCGAAAAAAACAAGAAAGCGTTCTCATATTGCGGTACAATCTGTAAAAACTACGCTTTACATAAGAGACAGAAAACACAAGACAAACTCCAAAAATATGTTTCATATGATGTGGTGTACAACGACATACACCCAGATATGAGGACAACTAATGACCCAATGTTCGGTGATGTCAATTTCACTCAGTCAATTATGATTCGTTCAGCGGAGGAAATTAAAAAAATGGTAGATGATTCCAGTAGGTATAATTTGAATGACTCGGATATAAAGGTTGGAATGGCTTTGGTTAATCTGCTTACCAATTGGGATGAAATATTTATGAATCTTGAATCCAAGAAATATAATAAAAGTGAGGTGGATTCCTTTATTAAAGAGACCACATTACTTTCAACCAAACAAATCAGGGATGCCAAGAAAAAATTTTCCAATGTATACTTTAAACTTAAAGAGCAAATGTTAAATGAGGACTAATTATTATTATGAGACAGTTGAAACAGTATAAATTAAAGGTAGATTCAAAGGAAAAGATTGAGGAACTTTTACAGGAAATCTACAACGAGGCTTGCAAGAATATTGAGGAGGCTCAGAATGAAATCAACAAGATTAGTCATTCAACCGACCTCAACACCGAGATTATTGACGGCAAGGCAAAATATGCCAAAGCTATAAATGATTTTATTACAACAAAAGACAAGGCAATCGCAAGAAAATTCGAGATTGCCAAACTTTTGACTGAAATCATTAAATTCAACGGAAATGTCCAGCAAGCATTCACAGAAGGTGATGTCCCAGGTAATTGGGATGATATTGTTGTGACATCACCCAATATAGACAATAATAATGGACCTATTGAATATACACTCAGATAATGGCAACGGAACAGACCAAACAAGAGGCAATGAATAAACTAAATGGCGTTATTGCTGCTTTAAACAATTATCCTGATTTAAACACCACTAACACTTTGTTTTCATATGACAAATCAACCAACCCAACTGATTTGCTTGTTGATTTTTTCAAGACAACCAAAGGATATGACTGGCTGATTATTGCTGTATCCAAGTTCATTGCTATAACAATTCCAGTGCTTGAACTGGCGGTCAAGGGTGTTCTGTTATCAAATATACGTACAATGCTGAGCTGTTCAACTAATCCACTTATAACGGAACAGATGATACAAGAGGGTGTGGTGTTCAACCTTAACAGGGTTGACATTTTCAATATGTTCAAATATTCACCACTTAACAAGAAAAAAGATAATCCAGGAAAATATTATTATTTCGGTTGTGACCCAGAGGATGGTATTGTTGATTTCACCGACTTAAAATATTCACGTGATTTCAATGCTGTTTTATGGTATGCCAAAAATGCACCAGGTGAAAGAATTGCCTGGAGGCGTGAAGGCGATGTTGGTAAACCATATAATATATCCAAACGTGGTGTTGGTGAGATTGTAACTTGGACTAAACAAGTGAAAAGTAATGGTATTACAACAATACAATATAACGGAAGGTCTTCTGGACTAAGTAAAGCTGATGGTAGTGAAATGTTTGTCCAAGAACCGATTGAAAATTGTATACATGTTTTTATTGGATATTGTGTTCCAGAGAAAACTGGTGATAAAACCACTGAAATTGAGGCTTGTACAAAAAAAGTTTCATTATTTAATGAATTTTATGAGAAAATTGATGATTATTATAAAAAAATAAGACAAGGGAAAAGGTCACAAAAAAAAGATGCTTCTGACCGTGGGGCATCGGCTGAAGAATTAAACAATATTGAATTAATTGCTAAACAAGACAGGGAATTAATTGATAGAATAATATACGCTATTGATGGTATAAATAAAGACAATCCTGCATCAACAGATACAGCAATTGAAGTTATACTTGGTGGTACAAGTTTCATTATACAGACATTACATGAAACAATCACCATACCAACTGAATTACTTGGTAGTAATAGAATGGAACAAAGAGCAAGAAAAGTGAATCTGCTTGATGAAGACAGTCATAAGATAACTTCTTTTCCTGACCCGAAATCAAATTACTATTACAGACACCCGTTGTTTGAATGGAATACTGACTTTGTTATGTCAATGAAATTGTTTGATGAAAAGGTTGTTGCTGCAATGTTAATTGATGGTATAACTGGGTGTCTCAAAAACAGTGTGGATATTTCACTAACTTTCCAAATGCAGTTTATGCAGGAACAATTACATGAAATGATTAAAAAAGTAATTGAAACTGATGAGGGAGTTGTCAGCGACTGTTTTTTCTCATTTACCAATGATTCATATAATGCAATGTTGAATGAGGTTGAATTGAACAGGGCAAATTTACATAATCTCAACAATCAAACTGTCAACACTATACCATCAGCCGATGAAGTTATGGCATCATTGAACACATTAAGTCATGATGCTTCAAAAGAAGAACTTACAAGTGCAATCAGTGGCTCGATATTCAGTGCTGTTGCGTGTTCAACTCCAATAGATAAGAAATTTGATTTAAATGTTGAGTATAATTTCGAATTCAATGCAAATATGTCCGTTATGGATAAACTGCTTGAAATGTTGGTATACGCTATCGTCAATGTCATATTGCAACCAAAAGTCTATATATTGTTGATGACTAACCTGAAATTGCTTGGCGGTGAACCTAATTTTGATATATTCAAATTTATGCAACAGTTCAGAGATTTGATTGCTGATATTATAAAAACTGTCAGGGACAACATTCTTGAATATTTCAAGAATGAAATGATGGATATATTAAGTAATTTAACCAAGGATTTGGCGATAAAACTGACTTTGGAACAATATCAATACTACATAACACTGTTGACACATTGCACCGATTGTTTTAAGGTACATGGAAATGAACTTGATTGGGTGCAAGATGATGTCAACTATGCTGATATATTAGAATTAAATCAAGAATTAAATCAAGAATGTTAATATGAAATGGGTAGAAAACATAACAAAAGCAATAAACACAACACTCAACTCATTGAGACCGCCAGTTATACCTATACCACCGATAATGTTGTTGTGTGAGATAATGGACAGACCTGGTTTGTCAGCAATAACACTGACATCAGCTGTCATAGCAAGACTTCCTGAGGCTGGTATTCCAACAGACGTGAATCCAGATGGAACTGCCAATATGATTAACCAATATACCAGGATATTGTGTGAAGAAATTATAAAGGAATTCCAAAATCATGCGGTGGTAAACGGTGCTGTTGCTCCAGGAAGCATAAACATAACTGGTACAGGCACAGCTGCAGGTATTGCTCCAGTGGCTGTCACAGGTACAAATGTTTTGGCTAGTATTGTAAATTCAATTATCCGTTAAAATATCTTATATGATGATGGAATATGAAAAAATGTCAAATAAAGAATTAAGTGATGAACTTACAACTCTTGAAGAAAGTTTCAATGAATATAAAACTTTATTGGAAGAGATTTATACCAATATGTCCGAATTATCTGAAAAATATAATAACATTAAGGAAATCTTAGATAAACGAAATGGAAAATGAATATATATTAAGGGAAGCTAAAGTTTACAGTGTTGATGATGAATATGACGGAATGCGTATCAAAGTACGCCTTGACGGTTTGGATGGGCATTTGAGTGATGATGAACTTCCATATTGTTTTCCGTTGTTACCTAAACTCATACACATAGCCCCAAAAGTTGGTGAAGCTGTTATTGTAATTCTCGGAAGATGTGGTGCAGCAACCAGCAACAGGTATTATATTGGTCCAATATTATCACAACCATATTACTACAAAGAGGAACTGTATGATTTAAGTGCATTGAATATGTTGTTAAACCGAAAAACAACACCAATCCAGAAAGCAGAACGTGACCCATTGAATAACGGTACACTTCCTGATATTGAAGATATTGCACTTATTGGTAGGGAAAATGCAGACATTACATTAAAAACTAATGAAGTTAGGCTAAGATGTGGCTATAAATCCACCCCAAACGGTAAAGTTGAAGACCGCTTGCATTTTAATGAGATTAATCCAGCCTATATTCAAATGAAATACAAAAAAATGACCGATGAAAGGGGTAAGGAAATAAATAGTTTTGTTAATATTGTTGCTGACAAAATAAATTTAATGAATCATAATTTACTAATAGACAGAACTGATGTAATTAATGAAGATGATTTAATGGATTTCATAAACAACAGTGGTCATCCGCTTGTGTATGGTGATGAGGTTGTTGCACTTCTGAAAGACATTCTGAATATAATACAAACACATACACATCCGTTTGCAATGTGTCCACCTAAGTTTGACAAGAGTGATTTGAAGGTGTTTGACACAAATTTGAATGCAATGTTGTCTGATACAGTAAGAATTAGTTAAAAAAAACGCCACACATTTGTGGCGTTAACTATTTATATTATATATAATACAATATTATGGCAATCGTTACACATACATTTCTAGATAAAACAAACACCATTATTGAAGGTGAAAAGGTTAATTTGGGTATGAACCCTATACTTGAACTCTATTACGGTGTACCTGTATCAAGGGGTTTAATTCATTTTGATATCAACAATATAAAAAACAAGGTTGAAGATAAGACATATCCTGACATAACCAAACTCCATCACAGACTTAAAATGAAGAATGTTGCAGGTCTCAGAACCCCATATCAACACAAGTTCAACAGATACAACCATGCTGAAAGAGCCAAATCTTTTGATTTGGTGTTCTTTGGGATTGACAGAGATTGGGATATGGGTGGCGGTTTCGATTACCTGAAAGACGGTTATGACACAGTAAACATAATATACTCGGAACACGGTTCCAACTGGTATCAATGCAAAGACTACACAAAATGGGCTAACGACGGCGTGTTCACCAGGGAATACATCCAAACCAACGCGATGTACATGCAGCATTTCGATGTCGGCAATGAGGATATCGACATTGACATTACTGGTTACGTCAACGAGTGTCTGGCAGGAACCCGTGACAATTACGGATTTGGTGTTGCATTTTCCCATGACCTTGATGAAATTGAAACACCAGCACTCAACTATGTCGGTTTCTTCACTGACCACACACACACGTTCTACCATCCGTATGTCGAAACAAGGTATGACGACTATATCTCGGACGACAGGACAAACTTTTATCTGGACAAAGACAACAGGCTTTATTTTTATGCCAATGTAGGCGGTAAAATGGTCAACCTGGATGAACTGCCCACCTGTTGTGTTTCGTGCACCGACGTGCCCGTAAAACAAGCCACAAAGGGGGTATATTATATAGAGGTGAATCTCAACTCAAGTGAGTTTGAAGAAGAGACCATGTATTATGACACATGGAGCAACCTGAAGTATAACGGGGTTAAGTTGCCAGATGTCGAACTCTACTTCACAACCAAAGCACCGAGAGCCTATTTCACGTTCGGTTTGCCTTATGAAACCAAAAAACAGGAGACTATTGTCCCTTCAATTAGTGGCATTAACCACAGGGAACAGATTGAACAGGGTGATGTGAGAAAAATCAATGTCAACTGCAAGATTGCCTACACAACCAAACAGCAGTATGCTGTTGACGGATTGGAATACAGGCTGTACAGCAAAGCAAGTGACATTGAAGTCGATGTCATTGAGTGGACGCCAGTGGAACGCGGATATAACGAGAATTTCTTCCTGGTTGACACTAAAGAACTGGCACCAGGGAAATACTTCATTGCAATCAAAGTGATGAAAGATATGGAAGAGATAATTCACAGGGAACTTTGTGAGTTTGATATACTGGATAATAAGAAAGATTTAAGAGGATAAAAAAAAATAAAATTTTTACGGAAAAAACATTGAGATTTTGGTTATAGGGTAAAAGTTATACAATTTTAACCCAAAATTAAAATGAAAAAAAAATCACGTAAAACAAAGGAATTCCTCAATTTTACTAATGAGGAAATGGGTGTAATTATTAAGAGAATCTTTAATTACACATTAGGTCAACTTGCATGTGGATATGTAGATAACTCAATGGATGAAAATGGAGGTATATTTGCCTGGAACGGAAAACTCAATATCAGACCGCCATTTCAACGAGCATATGTGGTTGATGCAAAACAAGATTGGAAAACAAAATTAATTAGTAGTATTATCCACGATAAGCCAATTGGTTGTATCTATTTTGGGCAGCAAAATACTGATGTTGATTATTATATGTTGCTTGATGGTCAACAACGACTAATCACTGTTTTTGAATTCATTAACAACTTATCAACTATGCCAGTCATGAAGGATGGCAAGGTTAAAGAGTGTTTGTTTAGCCAACTAACGCAAGAAGAGCAAAATAAAATTCTAAACTATAAACCAACAATATATGTAGCCACAGGAAGCCAGAGTGCCATATTGGAATGGTTTATTACCATTAACCAACAGATTACCATTCTAACTGACCAAGAAATCCGTAACGCAGCGTTTAATGGTCCGTTTGTTGAGTCCGCTAAACGTTATTTTTGTCGTGTACGTGCAACACAAAAACCCACTAGTTACAACTATCTGGTTATGCATCAGGATAGTGATTATTCATATTTAAAATATACTAACTGCAAATCACCAGAAAGTTGTGATGTGTTAGAGGTTGCTCTTGATTGGTTGACATATGAAGAATATCCAGAAATGCGTGTTGACAACACTATGGATGAACGAATTCGCCGATATATGTCAGAACATGCTAATGACGATAATGCGGATGACCTTTTAAATCATTATAAAACCGTATATGATTGGGTGCGAAATACATTTACTTGTTGGCAAAAATCAATGAAAAAAGTTGATTGGGGCCGTCTATATACCGAATATCATAATAAAGATTATGATATTAATGACCTTAATATGAAAGTAGATGAATATATGAATAATGAAGAGGTTACAGCTAACAGTGCCGTGTTTGAATTTGTATTACTTGGCTGTCCAGAAAACAAAGTGAATATGCTAATTCCTCGTAATTTTAAAGAACGTCAAAAACAAAAACAATATCAACTCCAAGGTGGATTAGACCCCGTAACAATGGAACCGTTGTTGACTGGAAAGGGTAAAAAACATTATGTTGCACATCACATTATTCCTTTCTATGTTGGAGGTAAAACCGATGAAAGTAATATTGTACTGATAAATCCAGAAACCCATGCCCTGATTCATGATGGATGTGAGTATTCGCCTGAGAAAATCAAAATATTGCGCGACCATTTAATGCAATTGATTGCAAATAATAATAAAAAGTGATATATTATATTTATATGATAAATGAAATTTATATACCAGACGGGTTTGAGTATGTATATTCACCATTAATAAAAAAAATGGTTCTCAAACCAAAACAAGGGTTTTCTGATAATTATTTACAAGACAACCAATTTGTACCATTACATGAATGTAATTTAGATAATGAGGAAAACGATTCAAACGAACCACAAAAGAAAACAAATAAAAATCTTCATAAAGCCAAAAAAATAAAGAATGACGAATTCTATACCACTCTTGGTTCTATTGTCAATGAGGTAAAACATTACCAAGACCAATTTAAAGATAAAATTGTTTATTGCCCGTGTGATAAAGTATTTAACAAAGGGCGTAGTAATTTTTTTGAATACTTTTCAACAATGTTCCATGTTCTGGGATTAAAAAAACTAATATGTACACAGTACAACCCAGACAGTAATGGTAAAGCTATTATTTTCCAAGGACGGGGTATTCGTTGGGATTATAATGGTGAAATTGATGATAATATACATATTGATGAATGTGGGGTGGAAACAACAATACTTAAAGGGAATGGGTCTTTCGATAGTGAGGAATGTCAAGAAATCATGTCTCAATGTGATATTGTTGTCACAAACCCGCCATTTTCATTGTTAAGGTCTTTCATTGCCCAAATAATAAAGCACAATAAACAATTTCTAATCATTGGTCCACAAAATGCCATAACTTGTAAAGAAATTTTTCCTTTGATACAAGAAAATAAAATGTGGCTTGGATATACTTATGTGAAAGAATTTGAAGTCCCAATTACTGAAATAACATCAAAAACCCAATATTATGATGAAACAACAGGAAAATTTTATCAGAAATTTGGTAATATATGTTGGTATACTAATTTGATGCATAATAAACGCACAGAAATGATACCGTTGGTTAAAAAATATGAAGAAAATGCATATTTAATTTACGATAATTATAATGCTATTAATGTTGATAAAGTTGAAAACATCCCTTATGATTACAACGGTATTTTAGGGGTTCCTATAACTTTTCTAACCAAATACAACCCCAATCAATTTCAAATTATTGGTTTGGACAGGTATGTTGAAGGAAATAAGTACCCAAACAAAAGAATGTTTATAAACGGAAAAGAACAATACGCTAGAATATTAATAAAAATTAAATAAGGTGGAATTCATTCCATCTTATTTGTTTATTTAATATCCAAATGAAGCTTTAATTAGTGAGTCAATTGTTGTATTTCCGTGATATATTTCCTGTCCATTAACATCACGAGCTCTAAAATCTATATTCTTACCAGTCCCTTTAAGATATGGTTCAATGATAACATCCCTATCACGGTCTAATACCATACCCAGTCTTGAAATAGAATACCTTTGAGCAATTAATTTCCTTACTTCATCGGTAATTTTCATATTATTTTTATTGCCAACAAATATAAGTGGGACAAATTCATCTTCTGGATGTTGTTCTTGATATTCAGCTAATGGTATTTCATTTCGATTTCTTCTTCCTCCACCAATTCCATTGTTTACCCGTGTAACCTCAAATGTTCTTGGGTTGATTTTAACACCTTTTGGTAAATTTCTGGTATAGATTACATGCCCGAAATTATCAACTTCCAAGGCTCGTGGGTCAATGATGCCATCGCGAATTGGCTGTGCAAGTTTTTGTTTGACAAATTTTAACGACATTTCTTTACTATTTCCAAATTTGCCAAAATCAACACCTTCATTTATATAATTTTTGATACCTTCATTAAGGTATGTTTTTATACTCGTTTCAATAATTTTTTCAAGTATGGTTTCATTTAATTTTATTATTTTCTTCATATATTTATTTTAATATTATTTTATTTAATCTTAGTCAATTGTTCCATTTGTTCCTCATTCAACTTAATGAGTTTCCTCATATGTTCGGTTGGTTTGGATTCAATCTCGTTCTGTATACTTTCAGTCCAACTTCTGAAAAGTATGTTCCCTTTAAGGTAAGCTTCCTCTTCAAGTTTCATTAGTCTATCATCCCCAATAATCTCCTGACCGCTGTAAGCGTCGTTTGCAAGCCTTCCTTCAAGGTTCTGGTAATGGTGTATGCATTCATGTGCAAAACTTCTTAGAACGTCCTTGGGATGCCTTCCACGGGCAAATAGCATGACAAGTTTTTCCTCTGGATTATACCACCCAGTTTTGATGAACACTTCATCCTCGCCCTGGTTCCTGTTTGATAATTTAATCTTAGGATATGGTTTAATTTTATATGTTTTATTAATAAATTCAGCAAGGCTTTTTATATAAGGCTCGTAATTGAAGTGTTTATTCTTTTTTCCCATTTGTATAAAAAAATATTTATATTTATTCACCTTCAGGTTTTAAACCAACGTATTTCCAACTATCGCCATCGTTTAATTCAAATGACATGTATACAGGTTGCCCATTCATATGACTGTAAGGTTCACCACATTGAAAATAATTCCTGGTGTATGTTTTCGGTGGGACAGCACTAGCTAATTCTTCAACAACTTCATTTGATACCAACGTACCTGGTTTCAAATTGTCCAAGTTTTTATCATATTGCCAATTTGACATATTATAAACGCCATCACCCTCATATGGGGTCGGCTCCACTTCATCATTATATGGTTGTGAGTATCCATTAGCTTCAGCCCACTCAACTAAATCTTTGTTTCCGAGCCAATTCATTAATTGTAAAGCAATTTCTTTCCATCCTTTCCATGAAACATCTTGTGATTCAAAATATTCCATAATATCCTCAGCCTCCCTTTCCTCCATTTCATATGAAATGGCTTCCATAATCATATTTTTTAGGGTGGACTCGTTAATTTTAATTACTTTTGCCATTACTTTTTAATACCTTTTATATTATTAATAGCCTTTGTTACTGCTTCATTAAGTCTTGCATCCGACACATTATCAAAATTGGCAAGATATACCTTCTGAGCCATATCTGATTTGAAGTCATCAATGATTGATACGATACCTGTGTATTTATCATTCTTTTCAATAGCTTTTCTCAATCCTTCAACCAAGTCAACAACATTCTTACATACTGCAGCAATGTCACTTGATTTCTTGACAGAAAGTCTTAATGAAAAATCGTTGAAGTTTGGTTTACCAGTATGTCCAAAAGCTTTTTCAGCCAAATCATCGGCAAATTCCATGATTGTATCCCTCACTTCATCACACAATGTGTGACAATGCATCTTCCTGGTTGTGTAATGTATCATCTTGCACATATCAGCGTACAAGAACAATCTCATCACTATGTTTGCAATTTCTTTTTTGTTCATTATAATATACCTTTTAATATATAATATAAATATATTGGTATTTATTATTATACACAAAAAACTTTACCACACTATATGAAAAAAACTATATTTTTAACCGAATCGGATTTAAAACATCTTATATCGGAGTGTGTCTTGGAATACTGTACACATAACAGGGTTGAAGAAGGGAAAACAGGCAATATATTAACCGCATTAGGTCTTGTTGCTGGCGGGATAACTGGATTGGGATATACAGATACACCGAATACAAAGCAACAGCAAATTATCCCACCACAGACGATGTACCAAATGGATAAAAGCCCAAAAAACAATGACTCAACTATCAACTATTACGATTACGTAAAAAACCAAATAACGAATCGTTTCAAACAAACCGACAACAATCCGAAACAAGAAAAACCTCAAATACAAAGAGAATATTATCCAAGCGACAATGTGATTAATTTCATAAAGTCGTATGAATCATTCCATGAAGGATGGATTGACGACGGAGATGGTAATTTGACAACAGGGTGGGGTTTCAAAATGACCCCAGAACTTAAAAAAAGATTCCCTACAGGAATGCACCGTGATAAAAACGGCAACACACCAGAAGCAGATGCTTACTTGAAGGAATATATAAATAATAATCTTGGATTGTTTAAAAAATATACACCAAACCTTGATAAACTTCCGCAAGAATATGCTGATGCTTTGTTTGATGTATATTACAATGTTGGCCCAAATGTATACAAAAACAGTCCAAATCTACAACATGCGTTGAAAAATGTAGATTTGCCACAAATTGCAAACAACCTTAAATACGGAAAACTAAAAGGACACAAAAAACGTAGTGCAGACAGAAAAAACATGTTGAAAGGAAATTATAAACGTAGTTAATTAGTGTTTTTTATTATCTCTCTAAAATCAACACTAGCCTTTTCTAACGTCTCATCATCAAATTGACTAATATCAATCCAATCACTGTTATCAAATTCAACAAATTCTCCGTTATATATCTTAACCTCTCTCAATAGCTCTTCAGTTAATTCAAACTCTTTATAATTCGGGTTTTTATAAACATATTTAATCAAACCACAATCCCAAATTCTATCATATCCAAGTTCACGAGCCATTTCAAGTTCAGTCATTGATTTGTCAAAACCATAATTTAATAATCGTATAAAAACCTTTAATAAAAACAAACTTAAATGGGTCAAAAAAAGACAATAAAAAAAGCGTGACCGAAATCACGCTTTTCTTTTATAAACGATTGAGTTTCAATTATCTCATCTCGTTGATGTCCCAGTGCATCAAACCATCGCACTTGATAGCACCATAATATCTGTTGTTAACGAGTTTCTTCGCATAACGTGTGCAGATACCCTTGATAGGAGCAAAGTTGAATGGGTTGTACATGGTTGGGGTAAGTGCCATAGGAACGTATGGAGCGTAGATGTAACCAGTGTCAAGCAAGCTTGTACCGTGGTGACCCATAATCAATGACCAGTGTGGAGCATATGGGTCAACAGTTACGTTGTAACGGCCCTGGAGAGCACCGATTTTCTCAATACCCATGTTGTAAGTGTCGCTTTCTGCGCTAGCGTCAGTTACGTGGAAGTATTCGAGGTCGTTCAAAACAGCGCTGATTTCAGCTGAAACGATAATCCAGTTTGCACCACCACGAAGGGTTGATTTCTGAATCTGAGCACTGATTTGGTTAATCTTAGTCATAATTGTCTGGTTCCAGTCTTTCTGTGTGTAAACAGTTGAAGTGGTACCAAGTCTCTGCCAACCGTTGTAGTCCCAACGAGCAGTCCAAGGAGCGCTCTTACGGATGTCACGGAGGATTTCGCGGTCGATTTCAGCAGCAATCTGCTCTGAAAGGATAGCGGTCAATTCAGCCTCTGCGTCAAGGTTGTGGAATGCGCTAACGTCCTGAGCAAGTTCTGGTGACCAGGTTGCACGGAGTTTACGTTCCTCAACAGCAACGTCAACTGAAGTAAGCTGGAAGCTGACCTCACCCATTTCAGTTTCAAGCTCAAGGCTGTCATATGAACACCAAGCAATCTTGAAGAAACCATCAATTGGGTCAGTAAGTTTGGTAAGGTCTGCCAATGCAGGTGACTGTGGGTCAATACCAATGTAACCGTCAAGACTCAAACCTTGTTTTGTAGCAGGTTTAGTGAGGTCAAGTTCGATGTACATGTTACCGTTAGCGTCAGCAACTTCCTGTTGATTCCAGTTTACGAGCTGGTCGCCGTATTTCTGGGTAACAACGCGGAACTGAATACTTTCATTAGCTGCGAAAGTTGAGAAGTCACCAGTTGTTTTGGTGATAGGTTGTGAAGCAATAACTTTCAATGAAGCCAAGAAAGCCTCGGTGTCCATTTCATTGCCGTCAGGACCAGTAAGGTGACCTGCATTGTATGAATGGAAACCACTAAGTTCAACTAAAAGTGAACGGACTGAACCATCCTGTGCATAAACTGGAATGGTGCTGATTTTCTGATATGAACCGTCTGGGGCAATCTGAACAGGAACTGCTGTACCCATGCAGATAGTGATTTTACCCTTTGAATTGTCATACAAGAAATCGTTGTAGAAGAGGTCATAAAGGGTCTTCTTCATGTACTGAGTAACGATTGGCTCAACAACACCTTTACCAATAAGCTCTAAAGTCTTACCAGTTGTGTCATAAGTGTTCTTACTACCGTCAGGTCTTACTGATGGTTTGTTGATTTCATAGTAATCAGTACCATCTGTCCAAACGCGAACACCGTCTTCTTTAACGAAGTATTGTTCAACTTTAGTGATACCTTCACCCTGAACTGTTACACTCTCATCTGGGAGGTAGTAACGGTTATTCTGGGCACCGCCATTACCAATCATGTTGTGCTTAGCGTCATATGAATAAGCGTTACGGTCAGTTCTTTCATAACCCATAAGACCACGATGACGACCAGTGTCACCAGCAGTAAGCTGACCTGGAGTCTGGAAGTTCCATTCGCGCTCTGAAGTAACAGGTTTAATGTAGAACAACTTACCGATAGGAAGGTTCATAGCCTGAACTGAAACGATGTCGTTAGCAAGGAGCTTGCTGAATACACGACGGATAAGTGGGAAAACAACAGTTTCAAATGAACCACTGTTGTCAGAAGCGGTAGCTTCTCTCAAAAGGTGTTTAGCCTGGTTCTCATAAAGGGTAGCAACAGTCTCTTTAATGTTGCCTTCAAGACCCTTGACCAATCCAAGGCGGTCCCAACGTGCCTGGATGTCTTCTCTGATTTTTTTCTGTGCGTTGAGCTCAATGTTGCCAACTGCACCTGATGTGAGTAATTCTCTCATAATATTATTTCCTTTTTTTATTCGTTATAATTTATAAATATTACCTGTTTGCAAAAAGTTATTATTTGCCAAGTCTCATAAGTCTTTCGTTGAGGTCAAGGATTTTGTTCAAGTCCTCTGACTGGTTGAGCATATTAGTCTCGACAATCATATTCTTGTTCTGACCTTTGGCTTCTGACAACTGTTTGTCAAGCAAGTTGCTGTTGTTAACTTTGTGTGCGCTTTTCAGCTCGGTTGAAATCTGGCTGTAAAGGTTCTTGCACTCGTTAAGCGATTGTACTTTGTTAAAGCGATTCAAGATATTAATCTTTTCCTCTCTTGATGTAGCGTTTTCGGTTATAAGCTTGATGACTTTTGCTAAACTTGCGTTGATAAGGACAGCTTCGTTAAGCTGCTGCTTAATCTGGGCTGCGATATCTTTCAGTTCTTTGTTTTCGGCAAGTACAGCGCTAGCCTGTCTTTCGATAGCCGCAATTCTGTTCTTGTTTTCGTCAACTTCTTTGTAGCCATCGCCAGTACCTCTAAATTTGCTTGGCTCTTCGGCATTGTGGTGACCGTTTCTGATTTGACCACGGTCAGTATCATTACCTCTTTGTTTACGGGTAACACCACGACCGAAACCACCATGTCTGCCACTTGTGCTGCTAGCAGCTTCATCAACTGGCATGTCAGGTGTGTTAGGCATATTCATCTCAACCTCGAAAATGGTTTCTTCGTTGCACTCATTGTTGCACTCATTGTTACCACATTCGTCAGTGTTTTCACTCATAGGTTGTTTGGTTTTCTGTGAATATGGGTTACCGCCATTCTGACCATCGTGTCCTACCCAGCGTTTCTTGTTGTTAGCACCGCCTTTAGGAGCACCGTCGTCGAAACGGCTGTCGCCTTCACCTTCGCCTTTATCGGTTGGCATAGTCATCGCTGATTTGTTCTGATAATTGTCAGTATAACCTAAATTAACATTACCTTCATTTACCATGTCGTCATTTTGTGTTTCGTCATTATCATCGCCAAGTTCGAGTTCGAATGTCGTTTCACCGTCCTCGCCCTGGTTGTCACTTTCGATATTTCCCAAATCAATGTCATCCATCATACCTTCGCCACCCTCAGTGCCTTCTGGACTCATACCATCGTCACCGTCAATAGCGTTGCCTTCTGGATTCATATCATTTTCGAAATCGTTTGGCTCGGCATTGTCGCCGTCATCGGTTATATCAATGACAAATTCAGTGTCACCGTCCTCGGTCTCAACTGTTGCAGTCTCGTCATCATTTTTGATGAAGCGAAGACCGTCACCAGGTTCCATATTCTGGATGACCTTCAAAACTGTCTTGATATCTTTTCCTCTCAGGTCGTATTCACCGTCACTGTCCATACAGTCAGAAATCTCGTCCCAAACATCACCACCTTCGGCATTGGCATCGCATTCGCCGCCTTCGCAAGCGTCAGCATTGTCGTTACCGCTTTCCAGGTCAACATTGACATCAGCGTTATCACCTTCTGGTGCAGCACCTTCGTCGTTGTTGTCATTTTCAGGCTCGGCATTGAACTCAGGCTGGTCGGTGTCAACCTCTTCTTCGTAAGAATCATTATCAGATTCAGCAAGCATTTGTCTCAAACTCCTGTTAACCTTCTCGTCAAGCAAAGAACTTAAAGACTCTTTTGTAGATTCCTCAAGTACCTTAGCCATAGCGTCTTTGTCAGCTACAAGACTTTTGATATACTTAGTTCTAATTTCTTTCTTAGCCATTTTTTATCAATATAAGATTATTATTTTAATTATAAATAGTGTGTATTTTAAAAAATTATATCCAAATAGTATATTTTTATACGTTTGTGTAAAATATTTACAATGTTACTGGACATTTTAGCTAATTTAATATGTTCTATTCAAAGGTAAAAGTATCACTTGTTGTACCGACATCAACCCTCACAACGTCACCACTACTGAAGTTTCTGGTAGTAAATACAGCTATGTGGTCTGTTACAGTAACTGTCTCTATAAATGTGTTGTTTACATATAATGATGCGGAATTTCCAGCGTTTGTGTAGCATTTAATCACCCTGTCTGTCATTCTTGTATAGTCTTTTCCACAAATATGAACAAACAACTGTGAACTCCACTCCGCTTTATAAATATAGAAAGTGTCTTTTTTTGTTATATGGTCTCTTTCAACCAAACCTTTGTTGTTCAGTCTTCTCAATTCATCATCAGTCGATGTTGTCTCACCGTCAAGACAAACCGTGTATCCTTCATTTCTGCTGGAAACCGCAATATCAAACAACTGCCATTGTGATGTGAACAACAACTGTGGGAAATTCCTGATTGCAGTAATATGTCCCTCATGTAGCCACATCTGGTATTCAATATCATGACGTTCATAATTACCTTTTGTTGTGGTTGTCTGCGGGTCTTCCGAGTGGCAATTCTGTGTACCTCCAGCGCCATATTCGGAAAAGGCTAGTGGTTTATGTAGATTGGTTATGATGTTTGCCACACGGGTGTTAAGCTGTGATGTTGGGTCGTTCGACGCTTTGTCGATATACCAGCCAACATATATGTTACAACCAAACCAATCCACGTTCGGGTTGTTGTAATATGAACTTGGGTTGTTGTAACTATGTGACATTACATAACCAACAAGACGTTCTGTATCCAAAGATTTAATCAGTGTTGTATAATATTCAATCTTGGTTTTTGCAAAATCCTTGTCATCGGTTGTAGTCTCATTACTTAATCCCCAGAACATTATACAAGGGTGATTGAAGTGCTGGTTGACCATATCCGTATATTGTGTTTCAAGGTGTGTGTAATAGTCAGTAGGCATTGTTGACTGCAGTTTGTTTACACAAGGGGCTTCCGTCTGGACAATAATGCCGAGTTGGTCACACCTATCATAAACCTCTTTCGGGTGTGGATAGTGGGCCAGACGCAAGAAATTACATCCAAGTTCCTGGATAATGGCAAACTCCTGTGTATAATCCGAATCAGTCAATGCGTTGGCTTTTCCAGCCAGGTCATCGTGCATACAGACACCTCTTAGATAATAAGGGGAACCATTCAATAAGAATCCAGTGTACGACTGTCCCTGTATAACTGTTGTGTCATTGATTACATAGCTATAGTATCTTAAACCATACGGCCTTGAATAACTGTGGTACAAATCATCATCCTTATATATTTCCATTGTAATGGTATAAAGGTGTGGGTCGGTTGTACCGTTCCAAAGGTGTGGATTTGATATTGTGGCTGTGAATTTCTGTTCGAGGCCAGTACTATCATCTTCATCACTCCATGTATATGTGCCGTCTGTGATTGTGCATACAATAGTTGCACCCACTGGCACGGTGGTTATCACGTTTATCGTCGCCGATGAAGATGTAACGGTTGAAGTGACATGGAAGCCGTCATAACCGTATTTCATATCAGGCAAATATGGACTTGTGAATAATTTCACATTGCCTAACGTTGCATTGAAGTTGAAGTCACCAGATGCTGGAGCCAAATAGTTTCCTTCATTGTTCTTCAAAGCCACTTTAATATTGTTTGTCCCTCTGTGTACATAACTTGATATATCCACAAAGAATGCTGTATATCCACCCCAGTGTTTTTCAACCAGAGTGTTGTCCACATATACCGATGCTGACTGGTCTGCGTGTTGGAACCACAAATAAGCTGGATTTACATCGTGTAAATTGAAACTTGTCTCGAAATTAAACGTACCTTTAGCATAACTGCCAGAATGGCCGTCAATCCTGTTTACGGAATAGGGGGCTGTTATTGTCTGGTTGTTGTATGTCCATGAGCTTAATGTCTTGTTTGATTTTTGATATGGAGTTTCTTCCACATATTCACAGTTCATCGACACAACTGGACTGGTCTGTGAATCCAGCTCTGAATAAGCTTCGACATATGTTGTGGCATTAATCAAAATCGGGTCGGTATACAGAATATATCCACCAGTCTGGTTTAATTTGTAATATATACTGGCACCAGGAGTGTCACAGTCTATACTAATCTCTTCACCATCAAATGAAATTTCTGGTGTTAATAACAAAATATTATCATACACAGCCCAGTTTGTTGGAATACCACTCTGACTCCTTGCCCAGGTTACATTTTCGGCTTTGACAAAATTACCTGAAGATGCAACATTCTGAGTCCAATTGGAACAATTGCTCGTAGATACCCCAGAAGTTGCCATACATTTAATATAATTAAGATTACTACAACCAATAAACATGGCATAATAAGCTTGACTTGGTATTGTTGTTGCAAGAAGGTCTGGCGCTGTTGTAAATGCACACTCTTCAAACATATAGTAATAACAACCTGTAGACAATGTTGTTGCAGGTAACGCTGGCGGCGTATCCAATAACGTTGCTTTACTGAACATTGCACGATAACAGTAGTTAGTCAATGTTGTAGCTGGCAATATCAAATTTTCAGCTGAAATTACTTTCGATAATTTAAACATTGAACAGAAATTATATGTTCCTGTCAATATATTGTTTCCAATAAAGTTATCGCCATATACCATTGACATTATATTGCCTTCAACATCAAACTCAGCTGTACCTCCTTCAAATCCAGAGTAGTTACTCTTGTCTTTTGCATAAGAAGTATTTGTTCCTTTGAATCTGACAACATCACCGCTTGTGACATTTATAGTTGTAGGTGTGGATGTTGCAGTTATCTCAGTCCATGTTCCTCCGTTAACACTGTATTGAATTGTTTTGGCTTGACCTGAACCAATTGACTTCCAAGCAATTGTTCCATCACTTAATACTCTGAATGTTAAATAGTCACTACTGTAATCATGTGTTGGTTCATATTCACATGTTTCGGTGACTGTCTGGCTTGTCTGGTTTCTGTAAGTTGAATAAGCCTCAACAACAGTGTCTTCTGTTATTGGTATTTGTTGTGTATATAATGAGAATTCACCAGTTTCATTAAGTCTGTAATAAATTTCAGACCTATTGGTAGCACAGGTTATTGTTACTAATTGTCCATCACATGTTATAACAGGGCTGGCCAATACTACTGGGACATACACACAGGTTTCTTTTACAACCTCACTGCTTCGTCCGTCGACTGTTGAATAAGCTTCAACAACAGTGGTTGCATATATATTTATAGGATTTTCATATAATATATAACTACCAGTTTCATTTAATCTATAATAAATGTCAACACTAGGTGTTTCACAGTTTATGTAAACCATCTCACCATCACAACTTATCGTCGGTTCCTCAATCTGGTCATCATATATACAAGTTTCCTTAACAATTTCACTGGTGTTGCTGTTAAGTGTTGAATAAGCCTCAACAACGGTATCTGTGAAAATTTCTATCGGTGTTGTGTAAAGAGAATATGAACCATATTCATTAAGTCTGTAGTATATACTTGCACCAGCTGTCGGGCAGGTTATTGAAACCTGCATACCGTCACAAGTGATGACTGGCTCATCCAATACCTTTGATAATTTCGTGATTGAGAATTCGGATACATTGATGTTCGAATAACGATAAGGGTCACCGTTTGCATCCAAAGCATGTCCAATACAAACTGTAAGATATTGAAGTTCAGGTAGGTCTGGAAACACCTTACTAGCTTGATATATGGTTGTATCATTAATCAAATCCTTTGCAACAAAATTATTGCTTGCAGCCGTTGGGTCATATATAATTTCAATGTCATATTCACCAACATTGGTAGAAATGTTTCTTGCGGGTAAAATGGTTGTATTTGTATTACTGCCAGTTGAAAACTGGGTACCCAATATAATGTTTTTGGTTGTGTTTGATTGCCTCAACTGGAAACCATACCAAGGTTCTGGTGTGGCACGTTTCATTGTAAGAATGTTGTGGTGGTTTTCATTCTGGTTTGGTGGTTGGTGGGCAAAATCAATTGTAAAATGAATGTGTGTCCTGAATCCCTCCGTTACATCGAAACCATAGAATTCAGTGTTTACACCATCACCATTAAATGTTTTTTCACCACTGGTGCTGTCACTGGTGTCAATATCATAACCAGTCACGGTTGGGTCTCCATTCTCGTCATACTCAATATTCTGGATTGAATTGTTACCATCACTATCAACATTCTTGTTTGTGGTATCCGTAGGGTCACCGTCAGCGTTGTAGTTGGTTGTTGATGAAGTTGATGAGCCATCAGTGTTTTCTGTGGTTGTGTTTGTCTGTGTACCACTTACATCACCATTCTCGTCATAATTGGTTGTATTGGTATTTGAAGTCACAGAACCAGTCTCTGGGTCTGGAGCTGATGTGGTTGTTGTAGATTCACTTGAAGTACCGTCAATGTTGGTTGTTGTTGACGAACTTGATGATGAACCATCGGTGTTCGTGGTTGTCTCTGTTGTTGTCTGGCTGGTTGAACCATCTACGTTTGTTGTGGTTGACGTACTTTCAGTTGTTGTTACACCAGTGCTTGGGTCTGTTGTTTCTGTTGTGGTTGTCTCGGTTACAGAACCGTCTGGGTTGATAACAGTTTCCTGGGTTGTATTGGCTTGATACACCACTTCAACATCCTTTGTTTTTGTTAACCCATTAAAAACAGCCTGGATTGTTATATTGCCAGATTGTAATATGGTAATTTCACCATGTTCATTAATAGTGGCATTTGAACCACCAGCTATGATGCTCCATGTCGGTACACACTCATTGTTATTATATGTGGCAACGCAAGTACCAGAAGTACCAGTAATTGTATCTGGACATGAAATCACAAGTTGGTTGTCATATGAAATTTCAATTGTTTTCTGGTCGGTGTATACATCATATGTCGCTTGAATGGTAATGTTCTGGCTCACAGTTCCAGGTGCAATATCAACACGTCCGTATTGAGTCAGTGTTGCATACTGACCACCATTCAACAGCACCCATTGTGCGTTAACTTGATTTCCGTCATATTTTGCTTGGAGATTGAAGTTCTTTCCAGTATATTCATCTGGACCGACAATTTGATAGTCATGTGCCACACTACCAGGATAACCAACTACCTTATACAACACTCTACCGTCCGTGTTGGCTGATGTTGTTGCTGTTCCATACAATGATGTTGTTCTAGTGAATATTATGCTTGTTTTATCACCAGACACAGCTGCTGTAACAGCTAATAACCTATTTCGATTGTTTGGATTTTGAAGTACGGCTGAACCAATGAAATGTCCGAACGGACTTTGGTTCATACCACTTAAATCTATGTTTATTACACTTGATGCTGTTGTGTCGGAGCCAGTTCCACCAGAACGGATATACAGTTTCAGTTTTTGGTATTTTTCCAAATTCAAACCAGTAATCTGCCAACTTGGTGTTTGTGACATATCCGTTTCAGTTGCCAGTTTTCCGTCACTTACGGTCTGTGCTTGCCACACAACCTCTGGCTTGTCCTTTGACAATGTGTATATACATTTAGCCGATGGGTATTGGTCATGTGTTGAAGCCGAAGATAATGAAGTGACCTTGTTTATCAATTGTTCAAATGAACCCAAACTTATAGTTATTGTGCTGCTGTCTACTTTGGTCAATGTCAAAATGCCAGTCACTGGGTCCAATGAAGCGTCTTTTATGTCAGAGCTGAAACAGTCTCCGCCGACATATATGTTTCCAGTATTGTTGTCGAACACAACAACACCGTCTACAGCGTCAGTCGCTGAGTTATAGTTTTTCTTTCTTAAAATGATTCTCTTATTTGATGGCATAAAATATGAATTAATATTTTAATCGTAATATCCAACGATTTTGTACATAATCCTACCGTTGTTGTTTGCGTCGGTCGCTTCAGTACCATACAATGATGTGCACCTGCTGAACAATACACTTGTCTTGTTTTCCGATATAGCAACCGATACCGCTAATAGCCGATTCCTGTCGTTTGGAGCTTGTACCACAGCGGAACCAATAAAATGTCCGAATGAACTCTTGTTCATGTTGTCCAGGTCTATTTCAACCACAATTGATGGGGTATAGCTTACATTGGCACTCCCACCAGCTCTGATATATACTTCAACATACTTGAAACCACTCATATCCAAGCCAGTCAATTGCCAATTAGGGTTTTGTGATATGTCTGTTTCTGCTGCTAAAATACCTTCAGACGATGTTGTGGCTTGCCAAACAACAACTGGTTTCAACCTGATACTGTCATACACACATTTGGCTGACGGATATTGTGTATCCGTTGAAGCGGCTGACAATGATGTCACTTTGTTCGATGTCTGTTCAAATGAAGCCAGGTTTACTGTTATAGTACTGTTATCGGCTTTCGTGATAGTCAACACACCAGTGTTTTGATTCAATGAAGCATCTGTAACCTCAGAACTGAAACAGTCGCCACCGACATATATTTTACCAGTAGCGTTGTCGAACACAACAACACCGTTAACAGCGTCGGTTGAGGCGTTATATACTTTCTTTCTTAATTTTAATTGTACATTAGTCGACATAATATGATGCAATTTATACTATTATATAAATATAATATTTTATATTAATTTTATCAAGAAAATAAAAAAGCGAGTTCATTAAAAACTCGCTTTCCTTGTTTGTGGAAATTTATTTTGTATTATAACAAAATCTGATTAATTCTGTTTATTTTCTCATTAACCAAAGGTTTATCATTCTTTGATTCATCTGATTCAATGAACTGAACCAAATCCTGCATGTTTTTTGCAATATAAGCATTTGGGGTACTTGGTTCAAGAACGATATCCCAACCAATAAGTTCAAAATCGTTACCAACTTCAAGAACACCAAGTCTTTCCTCAACTGAACCAACACCACGTGATGAAACACCAATCAAAATATCATTTAATATCATGTTAGCTGCCAAGTCACCACTTGTGCCAGGAATACCGTAACGTCTGTAACCTGGAGTCAAATGTAATTCCATTTCACCAATTAAGGTATGACCTTTCCATTCCAAGTTAGTGATAACATGACTAACATCATGTCCTGAAAGTGTACTTGATTCTGGGTGGTCTAATGCACCAACAGAAGCTCTAACTCTTACTCTTTCATTGATATATTTGTCAACCTCACGTTTCAAAATCATTTCTGGGTAAACCCTGCCGTTAGCATTTTTAATTCCATATTTCTGGAAAACAGCACTTACGATAAATTTATCAGGAATAACAAATTCCTTGTGATGCTCAATATCTTCTTTAATCTGAGCAACCATATCGCGGTTTCCGATAACATGACCTGCATCGTGTTCAATCAACAAGCCAGTACCAGTCTCACCTTTCTTTACCTCAGTGAGATTACCACGTTTGTCACCATATTTTCTTAATATTTCTTGTGTTATATACATAATATAATTAATCTGAATTAATATTCTTCATTATATTCATCATCCCAGCCTAAATAACGATTGATGGTGTTTATGGTTCTAGTTGATAACCTTGGACTATCCTGTATATAGAAATGGTCATCATGCAACCTGTTGTCACCTCTTCTGAAATATACATATCTTGGGTCGTTTTCAGCAGTTCTGCTTTTCCATATCTGTACATATGCAATATCACCACTAACTTCAACATTACCATTTCTTAATCCCTGCATGAAAGCCCTGGCTTCGCTTTTCCATTGTTCTGCAGCGTCTTCATTTAACCTGATACGGTTAACGGTTTCCATAACCAGTTTTGATATATCATTTTCTGTCAATCTAATAACCTTTTTCATATTATTCTATATTAATATAATATAAATATACTTATAAAAAAAAAGTACACATTTTAGTGTGTACTTGATTAATTATTTTATAATTTCAAATCCCACTTCCTTGCATTCGCTTCCGATTATTGTGTTTATTTTTCCTGTTATGTCCATTATCCCTGGTTTATACATGGCTAATGGTTGTCTGTAATTCGGTTTTACATAAACCTGATACTTAAATCTGAATGGTTTATTGTACAAAATACCCTTTTCAGTGAAATCACAGGTGAAAATGTAATGTTCGTTTATCCAGTCAAATGTTTTGAAAACCTCACCAACTTTTTTGATGGTATTGTCTTTTAATTGTTTGGATTCTTCCTTGTAATCCTTTTTCTTTTCAAGTGGTTTAATTCTTCCTCTGACATTAATTGATATGATATCACATACCTTTTCATTCAAACTGCCGTATGTCAATGTTGTTCCGTCGTTTATGTTCTCCTTGTATTCATTGGTCAATAATCTGCTAGCCATTTAAATTAATATAATACAATTATTACGCGCACACGCGCACGTGCACACATATAATATACAAATTTTTTTGAAATTATGTAAAATTAAGTTAAAAATGTAACCTATTAATACAAAGGAAGCGGACTAAATTAAAAAGTCCGCTTCAATCATATGGGTTCGGTTTAGTTTAATAAACTAATAAGTTGTAAGATTCCAGTCTGAGTCAGACACAAGATTACCATTTCTATCAAACCATCCTTTATAATCAATCCACTTATCACCCCTTTCTAAATGCCATAAATAATCACCATCAAAATAATGGTTCTTAATATTCCTTATTTTTTGTCTGATTGGGGTAATATCGCCACCTTCATTCTCAACATCTTCAATACTATATCTTAGATTGCGTAATTCTCGGTAGGCTGCACGGATTTCTGGACGATTATCAAAATTCATATGACTTCTAGTTCTGTCTTCCTTATCTTGAGCACTTGGTATTTGTCCCATGTCGACCTCTTCTTGTATAATCCTATTCACACTTTCTCTAATTAGGTTTTTTAATTCACTTTCCTTGAGTCTAACAACTTTCTTCATATAATAAATTTTGTTTTTATTCAATTATTTAATTATAAATAGTATGGACTAAAAAAAAATAAGCACCATATTTCTATGGTGCCCTTAGTATTACATCGTAATTGTTCTTTTCTTCATCTAGTCTTCAATTTCATTCTTGATTTCAATGAATTCTGCGATGTCAGTCAAGGCTGTTTTTGACTCGAAAACTTTGGAATTTAGTTTATTAAGGATTTCATTCCAACTTTCAACATCCTTTCCTTCCTTGATTTGTTCATTGACCAATGAGACTACTTCTGATTTGTATTTGCTGAATAATTTCTTGGCTTTCATTGGGTCGTTGACTTCCATAACCAACTTCATTTCATCTTCGTTAAGTTCGTTTTCATGTTTTCTGACAACTTCGTTAACTTTTTCATCATACAGTTCGTCAATGTTTTTGGATTCAGTTAGCATAGTGTTGTTTTCAGTAACATACTCACATAACTTGTGTTGGATTTCATTGTATTTGTTGATGTTCTTGAAGTCCTTGTTGTGTAGAATCAGATATTCGATATTCTCGAAAAGCTCAATTTCATTGTCATCAACACTAATGTTTTCATTCAGTTTATACTCTTTGAATAGGTTGATAAGTTTTTCATTGTTCTCGCGGATGGTTTTCTTTGAATAACGAGTGATAAGTGACATAGCTTCATTAACGTATTCATCTGGATTCTCAACATTGGTTGGATTTGTGAAAGCGTTGTAAGCGTTGAACTCGTCGTTAAGAACCTTGTTCTCGCGGATAAGACCCATTATTTTCTTTAATTTTTTCTGGCTTGCTTTATTACTCAACAATTGTCTGGTGTTTGATTCAAAAATCTTGTAAATCATACCAAAATTCCTATTCCCGCCATACCTTAAAGAAATTTTGCCTTCATCCGTGTTAGCACGGGTGTTGGCTTCAGTCAAAAAACTACCAGCTTCCTGGTAAGCCTTGTACGCTTTTGCGTATTCCCCATTCTCATAGCGTTTCAAGGCTTCATTCAACAATTTAATGCCTTTATCGATGTTTATACTGATTTCGTTAGTCATAGCTTTAATTTATTTATATATAAATATTGTGATTCTTTATTTTTTTTCATCGGTTATGTGCTTCTCCAAACCTTTCGCAATTGAATTAAGTTCCTCATTCACCAGGAAACTTTTCTTATACAACGGTGTATTCAATTCCTGTCTTTCCCTTTCTTTCGCTTCATTCACTTTTTTCAAGAGCAAATGCTGATAATGTTTGGTTTTAGTCATAAGGTCTTTTTTAACTGTTTTCTGCTCGTTTATGGTTTTCTTCATCAATCGGTCGAAAAAGATTTCATTCAATGGCTCAGCACTTTCACTACCACTGTCATCACCACCTTCTGATGCTGCTGCATCATCCATAGACATGTCACCCTCGGCACCAGTCATTTCGCCACCCATATCATCGCCAAGGCCACCATCGTCTAATCCTCCAGGCATTCCACCGCCAGGCATTCCGCCTCCGCCTCCCATGTCATCTTCCTGTCCTTGACCGCCAGCTGTGTCGCTATATTCAGCGCCAGGTTCACCATAAAGGTTGTCAACCTTGTCAAACAATCCAGTGCGTTTGATAATCATTATTGTCTTTTCAAGTTCAGCAGCCAAAGCCTTTTCAAGTCTCAATTCTTCAAGGTTGTCACTAATCTGTTTGTCACTCCAGCCAAGAATCTCTTTCTGGGCACGGGTAATTGAGTACAACGGCAATCCGCCACCTGGGTCAGCAACCGCACTTTTAGCCATTTCAATTTTCTTGCTTAAATTGTCAAGTTCCATCATTTCAGCCTGTGATGAAGGGTTGTTCATTGTCAAACTGAAATTGGTAAGGTCATCCTCAAAACCAAGCAAATACAAATGGATGATACACACTTTGGTAAGTTCCATAAGCATCATCTGCTGCACTCGGTTTATTGTTTTGGTAAACCTGACATCCAACAATGAAAGGTTTTTGCCATCACCAGCAACCTCCTCAAAATTAATGAACGGTTTTGGAACCCTTAACGCTGTGCAAAGTTTATTCTGGACAAATTTAATGTCATCCATTGCGGTAAGGTTGTTACCAGCGGACAATGTTTCAATAGGATTCGGTTCACTTGGGTCACGTACTGGAATAAAATAATCATCCATATTGGACAATATGTTTCTTCTCAAGTCAATCTGACCAGTCAACGGGTCATAAATTGGAGTTCTTTTGAAGTTATTGGCAACCTCATCCATATATGCTGGAACATCCTGCTCGTCAATTGCGCCCACGTTGACCTTGAACACACGTCTTTCAACTGAACGTTCAAGACGGTACATAAGCATCATATCCTCCATCATTGAAAGCATACGCCAGTGACGACGGGCTTTATTCAAAGCACTTACGCCATATGGCAAATACAATGAGTCATAAAGGAGTCTGAAATGTGCAATCTGCCAGTTCCTGTAAGGGGTAAATTCGTTCTTTCCAACCCAGATGAATTTTGTTGAATCTGGTAAATCCACATCAATGTTAGCCACGTTAGCGAATCCTGAACTGTATGGATTATCCATACCATTCTCAAAACGCTGCATCTCATATACTGGAAGCTGTTTCCATCCAATGATACCGTTATCCTCTGTTATGTTCAAGAGCATAAATGTATTACCGTACTTGACAGTGCTTCTTGTAATCATAGGGAATATGATGTCAGCTGACAGACGGTTATATATCAAATCTTCAAGGATTGATTTGATACGTTCTGATTTCGATGTGACATTAATCATCATACCATTTGGTTTGATGTATGTTGCCTCTTCCATATATATATCTAGGGCTGCACCGATTTCAGGGAACAAGTCCATCATATCGGCTTCCCTGTACATCATCTGCACCTCAGTCATGTTGGCTAGGGCATTGTTCTGGGTTTCATACTGAGCCCTTTTCCATTGTTTAGCTAATAACCTCTGTTGTCTTAACTGAGTCAGCTTTTGTGTATAGTCTTCCTTTGACCTGGTTGTGTATATCACGTCATTACTACCAAGCCCAGCGTAATTATGAATACTACGGCTGTAGTTGGTAGAAGTTGGTGATGGTATCGCTGTTCCACCGCCAAAGGTCTTGTTTAATCTCTGAAATATAGTTGGCATTTTAATAAAATATTATATTATATAAATATAATGAATCTTAAACTAATAAACAAGTAGTTTTATGTATATATCAGTTTTTATGATAAGATTCACAGAATGTGACTATTTATAATTAAATAACAAATAAATTTGAATTATAGTATGAAACAAACAATACGACTCACGGAAAACGAACTAACAGAGCTCATTAAGGAAAGTGTGTATAGAATGTTGAATGAAAAGGTTAACGAATTTAATGATTGGAAAGCGCAGATGCTCTATGGAGGAAGTACCAAGGATTATGAAGGTAATCCGACCAACTTCAAAAACTTTGATGGTATTGACAAGGCTAATAAAATAGCAAAGGGTCAGTATAATGCCGACGCAGCTGGTTCAGACTATGTTGATACGTCAAAGGATTACAACACACTGCAGCTTGACCCTAATTATGGGTTCATGCAGAGTAGTGAGAACGGTCAAAATGGACGCACACATAATTATTTCACTATACGTGCTCCAAAGACATACGGGAAAAATGACCGTGGTGAGATGTCATACAACAGTAATAACAATGCCGTAGGTGGTGGTGAATACATGGGCAACATGAAAACCAATAAAGCTAAGAATTTCCAGCAGAGGCTTGGTAATGACATGATAGACTATTATAACGGTAATTATAAAGAAAGGTTAAAGCAAAAATCATCACAACTTGGAAACGCAAACAGTGGTCAAGATTTTACTCCTAAAGTTTTAAAGGAGGCTGTTTCCCGTGCCATCCGAAATTATCTTTATTAATCAATCTACTATTTATTGTTTCTTCCTGAAACCAGCCAACATCATCATTGCCACAAGCTGTTTCTGTCTGCGTTTGTCCGCATTTGATGAAGTGTAGAAAGGCATTGGGGTCGGCTTTGAAATCAATGTATTGTTTTCTTCCATTGCTGCTGTTTTGTTTTTCCTGAAAACATTGTTTGTCCTGAATGATGTTAATATCTGTTTCGACAAAGCCTTGTCCTTGTCGTTCTTGATTACATAGAACTGTATTACAAACAAAGCCATAGCCAGACAAGTCAAACTGTCATCATGACAACCGTCCATATGGTCAGGTCTTCCGTTCTTCCAAATCCAGGTATCCATTTCAGTAATGACACGGGTGCTTCTGACTCTGAAAACATTCTCTTTCAACATAGCGACAAAATTGCCAATCATCTGTACACGCACTGCGTTGGTTCTGAAGCCAGGAAGTTTGTCACCTGGTTTGATATTGAATGTTGAATAAGCCTTTTCAACTGTATATGTCTTCAATCCTGGGTCATCATAATAGATGTTTTTATACTTCTTAGCCATTAACGTCAATATGATAGCATCACCATAACCACCGATACATTCAACAACAACTAGCGCGTTATTAAATGCTGTGGCATAGTTATATACAATTTCACCAATTTCATCACCAGTACGTTTGCCGTAATATTCCAGTACCTGGTCGAAGTATGGCATACCTGTTTCCTCATCAATAGCATCAATATCTATAATTTCGATTGCGGTTCGGTCTTCTGCTGAACCCGAAGAAGCGTCAATTGCACAGACATATCTATGACCAGGTATTGGGTCTTTCCAAATCCAGGTTTCCTTGACAAACGGGTCCCAGAGTTCCCAATTATCAATCTTCGTAACATCAACCACATTTTGTCTCATATGGGCTTCAATTACATTGACTGGTATAACGTTATCCGATGAACCAAGGAATGACACATCCAACTCCTGGGCAATTTTCTGCTCGTCGTTGTTGAACGATTTACACATTTTGGTATACCACGGACTTTCAGGCAACCATCCCTCACGTTCAAGTCTGCGCCATCTTTCCTCATCATATGGTATTTCACCGTTTGGTCCTATCACTGGGTCAACATCCCATTCAATTTCACCAGTCTTTTCATTTTTACGTGACCATTTCAAATTCCTTTGATAACGCAAGTCCTGGAACCACTTGAATTCAACTGCGTGATAGTTGTTCTTGTGTGTCAGAGCCTGTTCATAAGTTCTGTAATACAACTGGTCTTTACCATTAGGCGTAGAAACCATTATAATTTTAGCGTGTTTTACTGAAGCTGTTGCAGCAACAGCTTGTGAATATACGGCAGGACCGTTCTCAATGAACGCTGCCTCATCAAATATAAGGATTGATACAGCCGAGATACCACGGGCTGCGTTAGGACCTGATGAACGGGCATATACCTTACATCCGTTAAATAATTCAATTTTATCCTTGTTTCTTGTCTTGAATATTGATTTAGTGTTTTTCTCACTGTTCGGGTCTGGTGACCAGAATTCACTGCCCCACATCCATCTTGGAACCTGGGCAATGAAATAACTTAATTTTTCAAGCAACTGTTCAGAAATATCAAGTTTGTTACCAATACACAATATAGTTTCTGGAGCATCTTTCTTGGCAAAAACACACTGTGCCGTCGCCCAGGCAGCGGATACTGTTGTGATACCAGCCTGACGGTGTTTAATTGCAATTGTGTTGTCGTTTTCACATATGCTTTTGAGAAATTCATACTGTCTTGGGAATACCTTGAATGGCACTTCATGACCTTCATCAGCACTGAATGTTGAAAGGTAGTGCTCAATGAAATATTTTCTTGTCTTGTCGTTGTAGCATTTCAGATATTCCTCTTTAAAATTAAACGCCATAAAAATTTGATTTAGTTAATTATTCCAAATTTTGCAAAATTTATATAAATAGTGGCGTTTTTCAAAAAATGTTAATTTTGCTCAATTTCTTTCAAAAGTTCAGCTGCTGTATATTCATTGTTGTCGTTAATTGAATACTTTGAATTATTAACTTGAACAAAGTTGTCAAAGTCATCAGCTTCTTTGTTATATTGTATGGTATCAATAAGTTCTTTTGTCATTGACAAACCCTTTTTAGTTTGCTTAAATGCGTTTTGTAGATACAAATTGAATATTTCAGGTTTTAATCTGGAAAGTTCCATTATAATGAAATTTGAACCAGTTTCATCCAGGTTTCCACCACAATTTTCAATGTCAGACATAAGTATACTCCATAAAGGAATGCCAAGTCTCATATCCCAATTTTCAGCTAATCTATAATCAGCTTTTTTCAAAATATAGTCGATTTTGTCCTCATCATCTGGCAATCCCTGCTGTGCTGCTGTTTCAAACAAACCCCTGACGGTATATTCCAAAAGAACTGGAAAAATTATACCTTCAGCATCAATTTTGATTCTCTCGCCATTATTACCAATATACACATCCACTTTACCACTGCAACATCTTTCAATGCTTTTTATTGTATCTGGTTGATTATACAACAAAGCTATATTGTATTTGGTTATTTCAGCATACAAAGGAACCAGTCTTGGATTTATTTTATAAACCTCACGAATATAATATTCAATATTGGTTCCGTAATACATTGATGCGCCAGTAATTAAAGCATTCACCATCCTCCTCTTGTATATTTCATCGCTTAAATATCTCATTTCATCAATATCATTGAATGAGAAGTCTGATGTTGCCTCAGGTGTCATCCTGTACTTTGACATATCACATTCTTCAACCAAATGTGACTCAATGTCAATGGTGTCCTCTGGTATATCGAAAATAGTTGCACAAACGTCAGCACATAATTTTTCAAGCGCTTCCTTGTTAGTTGATTCAATTTTCTGGCACTCAGTTAAAAGTTCACTTAGTTTTTTTGCAATTTCTTTAGTTGACATTTCCTGACCTTCAAATGCTGACATTACACGATTGTACTGAGTTTTCAAAAGAAAACCAATAAATGTCTCTTCCTCTTCTGGAGGAAATGCTGGATGGTCACCCAATGATGTGGTGTTGTTCTTAATAGCTTGTATTAAAAAATCAGGTAGTTTCATTATCTCAGAAATTTTTCAATGGTAACTAATTTTGAATTCTCTTTCAGTTTTCTCAAACGGATTTCATCCAACTGTTTTTTAGAAATTATAACAGATTCAAGTTTAGAATCACCACCAACGGTTATTGTTTGTTGTTTGTTATCATTATCTGGGTCAGCATTAATTGAAACATCATTATTAATGTTTGAGTTATTTGGAACCTTTTCAGCTGCCTTTGTTGCAGCAACAATGGCGTTGCCAATTTGACCTGCTGTTTTTGGTGTTGTATTACCAGGGGTATTGTAATGAAGTGACAAACTACCGCCGTTTGGGTCAAGAACCTCTTCCAGGTTTTCTTTGATAATGTTTCTAATCTCTTTATCCTGTTGCTCACTAATTTTAATCTTTTTCATTTTAAAAAACGTTTTATTATAAATATATTCAATTTAATAAAAATAAAAAAGCCTCTGTTTTAAAGAGGCTTTTTATTTGTAATCATTTTTTATTTTCTACCATAAGGTTTTCCTCTGTAACCCTGTCTTTCTTCCTGGTCAACCTTTGCTGCTGGTTTGTTTTTATTCTTCATCAAGTCACCAATAATTTCATTCACAACTTCATTGACTCTTGATTCCATCATTTGCTGTGGCTGGTCACCACCCATCATAGGGTCGCCATCAGCAGGAGGCATCGCATTTGGGTCGCCACCCGTCATATCAGGATTGTCGCCCATATTGTTCATATCATCACCATTTTCATTATCACTGTCATTGTTGTCACCATCACTTTCGCCACTGCCATTCAATTTATCACTCAAATATTCAATCATTGAATTTCTGTCCTCATCATTCATACCGTCAACAATAGCGGAAGCAATCATACCCAAAACCTCTTTCTTTTTATCCTCATGAGTGTTGATTCCATCGTTTTTAAGGTCATTACGGAAGATTGAAGCCAACTGACCAGCCAATGACTCAGCTTTTTTTTCTGGGTCGCCAGAAACATCAGCGTCACCTTCACCACCATCAAATGGGTTTGCACCCATTACAGGAGCATTCGGGTCAGCCATAGCATTTGGGTCACCAGGGTCACCCTGTGCACCAACAACACCACCGTCTGGGTCAGTACCCGTCATAGGGTCAGCTCCTGGAACAGGAGGCATAAAAGAAGCGTCACCGCCCATAGGGTTCATACCCATAGGTTGTGACGCTTGGTTGTTATTTCCTAAATCTAGGAAAGTGTTTTCATTCATTCTTTTTTTTTACCTAAAGCGGTAACCACAGCGTTAGTAATAGCGCTTACGACATCCTCGAATGGGTCGCCACTGTGACCGATTTTCAAACCATAAGGTTTCTCACCCTTAGCTGATTCGTCATTCCAGTCCTCACCCCATTTTGAACCATCTGCATTTGGAGGAAGTGACATAACTTTCTTCTGGTAGGCTGGGTGTTTACCAAAGTCGTCAAGTTTTGTCTCAACAATTCTCTTGATTGATTCATAAAGCATATTCATGCCATCTTCATCCTCAGGAGTTTCCATAGCATTATCACCAAACTGTGCATCGCCTTCAGCATCATTGATTGGATTGAAGTCATCGTCATCCATTGGAAGATTTGCAAGTGGGTCTTCGTCAAAGTCAACACCAAGCGAACCAGCGCCTTCACCATACTGGTCAAGGTGGTTGTAGATATCGTCATCATTAAGGTCACTGTTGATTGTTGTGCCATCACCACCGAAATCACTGCCAAGGATATTCTCAGCTGAACCCTCAACTTCTGGATTTTCGAAATCACCGCCAAGTTCAACCTCAAAAACATTTTCGGTTACAGGTTGAGTTACACCATTCTGGTTCTCGAAAGGCTCTTTATATTTCTTGGGGTCGCCGATACCAGCGCTTGATGGAAGACCATCATCCCATTCAGTAGTTTCAAAATTCTCATTAACGTTAACAGTGTCATCATATGGAGCTGTGTCACCGATTTCAGTGCCGTGTGAACGGTCAAGTTCGCTGTCACTTGATGGGTGTACAAATGCTCTGTCATCTCTCCAAGCCAAAACTTGTTTTTTCTGTTCTTCGGTAAGTTTAAGTACACGTTTAGCTTTACCTTCGTTAGTAACACTCTTACCTTGTTCTTTTGAAGTCTTAGCTTTTTCCTGGTAAGCGTTGCCACCTTCCTTGTCGATGTTGTTGTCACCACAAGCAGCTTTATATTCACCGCTTGGACTTGTACCTTTAACACCATTCTTGTTGTATACAGTTTCAGGATTTACCTGTTTACCGTCATCAACATAGCTTTTATCCTTGATACCAAGGTTCTGTTGTTTGCCTTTTGGACCTTCTGTACCGCCACCATCTTTGGTTGAAGGGTTGTTTGTGAAAGGAGCGTTTTTATCCTCTTTGATGTAGTGAACATTTTCACTGAGGATATTGTCAACGTTCTCACACAACTGGTAGAAACGGTCCAATTCAGCTTTAGCTTCCTTGTTCTCTTTGTTTTCCCATTCAGCTGATTCATTGATATTGAACTGTGACTTGACAGGTTCCTTGCTTCCGTTTGCCTCATTAACGTGGATAAGCTCCAGATTAAGGGCGTTTGAAGCCTTGGTGTATGAATCATAGCTTTTACGGTTAAGGTAACCGCCGATATAATCATAGTCTTCAGCCAAAATCTCGGTATTTTTCTTAGGAGCAACCTTTACGAAATATTTTGTACCTTCACGAAGAATTCCATAGGTTTTTCCGTCAGCACCAACCTGGCTATATTCAACGATACCGTTTGTGTTAACAGTATTCTTTGATTCGTTTATGCCGTACATCATAAGACGCTGCATAGTTTCGAGTTCTTTTGTATAATCTTTACTCATAATATTTTTTTATTAAGTATACTTATTATTCAATTCTTTATTAAAATATAATATAAATAGTTGTATTTTCAAAAAATTAACGTCGATAATATGTATTAAGTATTTCTTCGGATAATCCTGAATCAATTACAACCAGTTCAGGACTACCGTCACGCATAACCATTCCGTATGTTGAAATCCTTGTCAAATCACCAAAAGGCAATTGATAGTCACCCATCAGATTAAATATACGTGGCACAAAACCGTAGTCATCTTCATCATATAATTTATCAACAAGTGCGTCCGCCTCATCTGTTGTCATGGTAAACAAATGAGTCTGTCTGCCATTATAACAATACCTGTTATAATAATATCTAACTAAATCACAATAAGTCTCAAAAGGTAAACCAATCAATCTTTCAAAATCTTCCTCTTTTGCAGGAACACAATTTTCCTCAACGAGCCACATATAATTGTCATCACAATCAAACACCTGTACAACCATACTGCCATATCTAGATGTCTGTTCTTCAAACTCATTTTGGGCAATGCCTTTTTTGTTTTTAGCTAGTTTCAAAACTTTTTCATCATCTATCTCAAAAATAATCCTGGATGAACCAGAACCGAATGATGGACCCAACATCTGTTTGCAATATTTCAATCTGCCAGCAAATGATTTAATTGATGAAAGCGTCTGTAAATTAAATTCTGTCATAGCCGCTTCATTAATGGCGCTGACATCATCTGTGTTTATGAAATTATCCATGTTAGCTGCTGGCATTCCGTCATCTTCAGGCGCTGGTGGTTCAGGCGTTCTGAACGGATTTTCTTCTGGAGTGTTTGGCAGTATTGGTTCAGGTGTGGGTTGGGCTTCAATATTAAGCAGTTTTTTAAGTTGTGCTATACGGTCAGTCAAAAGCCATTCAAGGTCTCGCTTACTATATACCCCAGGTGTAATCTGTTTGATTCCCATCCTTTGCACTGCATCGTGTAAATCTGCTGTTGTGATTGTATTGCACTTTAACACTTTTTTGAAACGTCCTAACCAGGAATTCAAATACACATTGCCATATCCTGGATTACCACCCTCTTTTAAAAGTTTCGCCTGTTTTTCTGTAATCCTGACAATCTTTCCAGTGACTTCATCAATGGTGTTACTGCGGTCATATACATTGTTTATGTAATTCCACAGTTTTTCAATGTACCCCATATGTTTTATCACTTTCCATATGATGTTTCCAGTTGACATTTCCTTTTCGCTGGAAGCCAGACCTTCGCTACGCATGTTTTTAAGTTTCGTGTATATGTTCTCAACCTCGGTCGAAAGCTTCTTCATTTTGACCTTATCATCCTCGTTGTCCAATTTGTCAAACAAGTCATCCAGTTTGGTCATCTGTTTTGCACAGAAACTTTTGATATATTCTTTGTTAAGTTTTGAATCATTCAAATTTTCAGGTTCCTTCACCCACTTGTTCTTCTCCAGTGAATAAACACCAGTCGATTTGGCTGGGTCTGATGAATCCTCGACACTTATCTCAACTGGAAAATCCTTAATTGTCAATTCCGTATGTGTGCTGTTCCACAATTCTTTCTTTGAATTGAAATAATCTTTAACGAAATCAGTTTTCTTATATATGTCACTGAAATTATATACAATGTGAATATCCACATCCGAATATTTTGACCAGTTGTAGTTGGCAATTGAACCAGTCAGAACAATATCGGACGGTTTGACCCACTTCACTTCCAGGGATTCCACAAAGTCGTCGGCAATATCCAGCAACTTCAGCCTAATCTGGGAGTCAAGTTGACCGTCTTCATTAAAGAACTCAGGGTTGAGTTTGTCCTTAACCTTAAACGGTTTCATATCAATATCGTTTGTTTCAACCTCGTTAATATTTTTCATATATAAGGAATATATCATATATAAATATAATCCAATTAAATAAAATAAAATAAAACAGTAAATTCATGGAAAAAATAAGCATTTTTTGGTTGTATAGACAAATTTACCTAATAAAAGAAAAAATAGGCAATTATGACTAATTAAAATTTTTTTAGCATTTTCATGGAAAAAATGTTCTGAATTTGGTTATAGTTATATAATAAAAGAATTAACTTTGACATATGAAATTAAACAGTACTAACAAAACACAAACAACTGACGTACCTAACCCAACAGAAAAAACAGCTAAAAACATAACAAGACTTGTTAACGGAGGCAAAATACCAACACCCAAAGAAATTATGGCTTATCTGGATGAACGTGTCATCGGTCAACAGGACGCGAAGAAACGTTTGTCTATCGCTGTGCACAACCATTACAAACGCGTTTTTTCCAACATCTGCGGACTTGGAAACGACGGCGAATTCAAAGACATTGAAATCGACAAATCCAATGTCATTATGCTCGGACCTACTGGTACGGGCAAGACGTTCCTTATTCAAAATATCGCCAAGATGCTTGGTGTACCATGCCACATCCATGACTGTACCAAACTGACCGAGGCTGGTTATGTTGGTGAGGATGTGGAAAACGTTCTTACTGGCTTGCTTATGGCTTGCGACTATGACGTTGAAAAAGCGCAGATAGGTATTGTGTGCCTTGATGAAATCGACAAATTAGCCAAACGTGGTGAGAATATGTCCATTGTCCGTGACGTGTCTGGTGAGGGTGTGCAACAGAGCCTGTTGAAGATTGTTGAGGGTTCAGTTGTTGGGGTTATGCCACAAGGTGGTAGAAAACATCCAGAACAACCTTTGATTCCTATTGACACAACCAACATCCTTTTCATTGGTATGGGTGCATTTGTTGGTGTTGATGAGATTGTCAAGAAACGAACCACCAAGACATCATCAATCGGATTCAACAACAATACCACAAACAAAATTACCATTAACGAAGACCGTATCCTGGATTATGTCAACGCAATTGATTTGAAGAAATTCGGACTTATCCCTGAATTAATCGGTCGTTTCCCTGTGATAACACACACAAACCAGTTGTCGAAAGACGACCTTGTAAGAATCATCAAGGAACCCAAAAATTCAATTATGAAGCAATATCGGAAACTGGCATATATTGACGGCAAGAATCTGAAATTCACCGACGATGCCATTGATATTATTGCTGAAACAGCCATTCTGACTGAGACTGGAGCCCGTGGTATCAGGTCTATTCTCGAAACTGTGTTGAATGACTTTATGTTTGATATTTCAGACAGTGACAATACCGAAGTTGTTATTGACAAGGAATATTGTGAAAAATCGTTGAAACAGATATTAGAGTTATCTGATATATACAAAAAAGCGGTCTAACTCAAAGGGGGGTCACAATTTCGACTCTGCCACGCATTGGAAAGCACCGCTACAATAATTAAATATTATCCTATTTTCAAAAGTGACAAACAATTTATATTATGAACGAAGAAAAACGTATTTACAACGAACTATCCAAAATTACACAAAAACACAAGTACACTAATGAGCAACTTGCAAAGAAAATTGTTACAAACAGTTTTTATCCTTATGAAGAAAATATAAAAAATCCACATTCAAATACATTTTTCTGGTTTAATGAAAATATGGCTGAGGAAATAACAAGGATTGGTTGTGAAAAAGTACGAGAAATGCAAAACGAATTTGAAAATTTTACTGAAATGTGTGATGAACTATCCAAAATAGCGCTGAAATATAAATGTACCATTATAGTCCCAACCCAGCCAAATAGTGAACGTAATTACGATATTACACAGGAACTTAAAGACAGACCTGATGTGTTGGTTATAGATTATTTTGGCAAAATCTAAAAAAATTTGTATATTAGTAATAACTTAAAATAAAATTTATGAAAGTTTATCATTTTGATACGGTATTGACAGAAGGTAAGTTTAAAGACAAGACTGTACGTGAAGTCTTTGAAGCTGACAAGAAAAACGTGTTTGGTTTAATCAAAAAGTATGGCTACAGTTTCGACGACGAGGTTCTGGCTGAGGCTGGTATTACCAAAATTGTCCACGGCCACACCACAAGCAACATTATTGTAGACCATGAGCGTGTTAAGCCAAGTAACAAGAAACTGAAAAAGGAGAAGAAATCTCTTGATGAGATTCTTGACGAGATTTGTGATGAGCATAACAACATCAAAGATGATGACACTTTTAATTTCAGCTCATTAGAAAATGACCTAAATAATGTCGAAATGCCGATTGACCCAGAAGTATGAGTAAAACAGTAATTGGTTTTGCAGGAAGAAAACGCGCAGGTAAAACCTGTCTGTCAAAATATCTTACCGAAAAACATAATGGAACAATAGTCACAGTTGCAGATGCACTTAAACATCTGTGCTGTGACTTATGCGGATTTAAAGATATTGAAGAATTAAACTATTATAAAGACAACGGAACATCTTACAGTTTCAACCCAAATAAAGCCCCAAAATGGGCTAAAATCATTTGTGAGCAAGTATTTGGTGAATATACAGAAAATCATTATAATACAGTTCTTAAGTCATTAGAAGGGATTTACACTTACAATGTAAGAGAACTGCTTCAATTTATCGGAACTGATATTATTAGAAAATACAAACCCAATTGGCACGTCGATAAGATGGTAGAGGCGATTAATAATGCTACCACTGAGATTGTTTGTGTAGATGATATTAGGTTTCCAAATGAGAGAGCTGCAGTTGAAAAACTTGGTGGAACGGTGTTTTTTGTTGTCCGCCCAGATTTAACTGTTGATGTTTCAAACCACGAAAGCGAAATATCGTTAACATGGCCAGAGTTTGAAGATAATAGAATCATTGTCAACACATTCTCTAAAGAGTTTATGTTTGAACAATTTGATGATGCACTACACACCCAATTCTTTTTATTATCATCTAACCCAATTTTTAAACAATACTACACAGACATAAATAAGTGTAACGAAAAACTGGGGTATCGCGGTTCTAAGAACACCATGAAATTAGATGATAACGAGTATAATTTTGTGAAAGATGTTTTGATTGGTAATATGATAGCCCATAACGGTTGTATAGTATTACACCCAGAAAATAAAACAGTAATGGATTTCTATGAAGAAATGTTGTATGGTAGGTGTAAAAATTCTTGTGAAATCAACACAATCACTTTATGGAATCCATTTATAATTGAAAATATTAAAGTGTGGTTATAATGGAACAAACTGATACTATATACAATAATATATATGATGCTCCAAAGACTGAGTTCAAACTGAATAATGATGGTAAAAAACACTGTTTCAAATGTAAACATTATGGCTGTTTGGTTAATCAGGGGTATTGGTGGTGCAATCTACAGTTAAACATGGATGACCCAGATAATTGTGAGGAATATGATGGGAGTTTATATGATAATGCTGTTACAACGTATTCATCATCATATACAATAGCTGAGCAAAAACCAAAAGGTGGAATAACACCTAAACAATATGGTGAAATGCTAATGAACAAGACCAAAAGAAAAAGGACTCGTTAATTTGAGTCCTTTTTTATTTAATCCTGTTAGGTATATTTAGTCTATTTTTGATTGCCCCCCATAAACCTCTCGTGGCCTTTATGCATTCTTCTTCGGTTTTATATGGTTTACCATCCTTACCAATAAAGATTGGCTGAGTTTTGTTTTCATCAAAATAAAATGTTGTTATGCCTGTATTATAATCATAATCACCACTCGCATTAACCCATGTATTTGTGTTATTCATATTACCTAATATTGGATTTTTGGTATATGAATACATTAGAATAATTTTTCCGATATTATTTGTATCATATCCATTATTTGATGTTATGCCATAAATATTTGGATTATTGAAGATTTTAATATCAGCTGGCCAATTCAATGGATTCTTGTCTGGATATAAGAGTTTCATTGTTTTTTTGGATAAAAAATTACGTTTAGTAGTATAAACTCCATTATAGCAATCGTATGTTATCCAAAAACCGTTATCTTTTTCTTCAACGCGAGGTTTAATTGATACTTTATCCCCATTATTATTTTGTATTACCAATGGTTTAAACATTTCAACGCCAGTGTTCGAGTCAATTAGTATACCACGTCCATCTCTATCTTTTGTAAAGACATTTCCGTTATAAAATTTTGGTTTTCTGGTGTAGTCTTTTCTTTTCAATATATTGGCATCATCATCTTTAAAAACAATATAATTGTATTTTTCTTTTGGGTTATTGGTGTTTAAATCATCACCTTCTCTATTATTTCTAAAAGGCGCCACTTTAATACCAGTGTAACCTTTATTTGCTAAAAACATACTAACATCTTTAGGTGTGCCAAATTTATGAATTAACATTCGATATTGTTCACCGAAAGTTGAATTTTCTTCCCCTGGCAAGCCTTTAATTGTTGGTCCATCCCATAAAATATAGTTACTTCCATTATCATCTGGTATTTCCACATTGTAAGCGTAGCTACCCTCTTTTTTTGTTTTGAGGTCATATGTGGGCATTTGTTTTACTGCATTTTTATACCCCCGATGAACATGTGGGTCAGTTGAAAAATAGTGACCCCAACCATAAGACTGATTTCCACAACCACTACTCATATGTGATGAATCAAAACTATCAAATTTATGTGGACTTGCGTGTTTTACATTAAGTTCCTCGATACCTTCATTAACGGATGTGGTTTTATTCTTAGTATTTTTCTTGTCATTATCCTTTTTATTGTTGTCTTGTTTCTGTGACTTTTTATGATTTTTGAATTTTTCAATCATATCATCACTGATTGCGTTCACACTCAATTGACCTGTCAATTTAACTTTTTTATTTAACCAGTCATCAATAATTTGGTTATAATAAGCCAATCTGGAAGCGTCATCTTTAATGAAACGCCTGAATTTATCATTAATTACATCAAGCAGTTCCTCTCTTTTGAGTTTCTGCAAGGGTTGTCCGTTCACAACGTAGTTAATTGCAAGTGTTTGACAAGGCAACCCGTCAACCCCCACATCGCCAGCATAATCAACTGCAGCTTGATAAAATTTGTTCAGGTAATTGACTATATCACTAACCTGGTCAGAATTCACTACAAGTGACTCTTTGAGGTACTTGTTGATAAGTTCCTGTTCCTGTTGTTCTGTTATGTATATGACTTTACTCATTAATCCCAATCAGCATTTTTTATTAAATAAACTATTTGGTCAAAATTGGCTTTTGTGTATGCAAGGGCTGATTCGTCATCATCCTTGAATATTTTAAAATCAATAAATCCCTGCTCATCTATTCCAGCGTCTACATCTGGGATGTGATAATATTCTTCAAGGGGTGCTAAAGGATTTTTTTCTCTTGTGTTTAAAAACCCGACTAATTCATTGTTATAGAATATTTGTTGCTGATGTATTCCAGGTTTCATTTCTTTGCTATCACCAAATGTAAATTCTTCTGAATTAATGTTTTCACCAAACATTTCATTAATAACAGAGGTTACCATTTCATTTAGTTTACCTTCAGTTAATTTTATTACTTTTCCCATTGTCTTATATTTTATTAATTATAAATATCATTGTATTGAAAAACAAAACCTTTTTCAACATTGTTATTTATGATATAATCAGTCAGTTTATCCTCCAACTGGAATTCAATTTCCCTTAATATAGGTCTTGCGCCATAATCACTTTCATTTTTCACTTTTTCAAAAATGGAATCAATTAATTTACCAGTCAATATTTCATTATCCAGATGGTATCCAAGCGATTCAAGTTTGGTATTGACCTTTGCCACTTCATTGATGATAATCTGTCTTAAATTATCGTCAGTCAGTTTATTAAAATAACATATATTGTCTATACGATTTATAAATTCTGGTTTGAATGTCTTCTTGATTGCGTTTTTGATGATATCTCTGTCACGGTTTTCCTCATCATGGGCATTGAAACCGATATGTGCCATTTTTTCAGACACATCCTTGGCACCGATATTTGAAGTCATAATTATAATGACATTCTTGAAGTCCACAACCGTTCCCTTGTTGTCACTCAATCTACCCTCATCAAACACTTGAAGGAAAACGTTGAACACTTCATCATTAGCCTTTTCAATCTCATCAAGCAGCAACACACAACGGTTGTTTTTCTTTATAGCTTCAGTCAAGACACCGCCGTCATCATAACCAACATAACCTGGGCTTGTACCGTACAGTTTGGCTGCACTTGTTTTATCTGAATATTCCGACATATCCAGGCGCACAATATTCTTTTCGTCACCGAACATTTCATACGCCAGTCTTTTAGCCAGGAAACTTTTACCAACACCAGTCGTACCAACAAACAGCATCACAATAGGCTTATTGGGGTTTGACAAACCAACTCTTTGTCTTCTGACAGCCCTTGTGATATCCTCAATGGCTTCATCCTGTCCAATGACAACTGAACGCAAATTATCTGACAGTGTTTTCAGTTTTTGTCTTTCATCATCATCCAGTTCAGTAAGTGGGATATTAAGCATTTGGGATACCGAAACACGTATGTCGGAAACCGTTATTTCGGTTCTTTGATTAGAATTGTTTAATCTGTTTTCAATCTGATTTATTTCGTTGTTTATCCTGATTTCCTCCCTTATCAACTGGTCTTTCCTGTCAAAGTCTTCAGCACTTGAACTGTTTGGTATTGAATTTTTTTCAATTTCAATTTCATTAAGTCTTTGACGTAGATTTCTGATTGTTTCATTCTCACCCTCTTTCATTCTGACATACGCGCCAGTTGTGTCAATTATATTCAGGGCTGATGCTGGACAATTCTCGTTTGTTATGAATCTTTTCGCTAATCTGATACTCTCGTTTATACATTCATCACTAAATGACACGTTATTGTAGTCTTCATATATTTCCGATTTTGTTTTGACAATATCAAACAACAACCCATCATCTGGAACCTTTATTTCGATTTTGTTTACTAGTCTTTCAAAATCAGGTTTTGATTTGACATATTTTGCGTATGCGTTTTCATTCATTGTGAATATGGTACAAACACTCTGGGTTTTAAACAATTCAGTTAGGAACATATAAGTGTTAGCTTCATTCTCCTTGTTGGCAAACATATTCTCGGTCTTATCAATGAATCCTATATATTTGTTCATTTTAACCATTTCCTTTACAATGAGGCTTGTGATTGTGTCGCCAAATTCCATGACGTATTTATCCCTGAACTGTTTCGGGCAATTCTGTTCATATATCCTTTTAGCCAACAAATTAACAATGGTTGTCTTTCCAACACCACTTGGTCCTACAATAGCCACCGTATTTCTTTCATATTTGCTGAAAATATTGAATATCTTGTCAATGATGTCATCATATCCAATCAAGTTGTCATATGCGCCTGTCGATGCGATTCTAACAAGATTCTTGCAGTTGGTTTCAACAATATTGTTTTCGTTTGGTATCACCCTGTTCGGCTGTGTATTTCCAGTTTTACCGAGGAATTTGTTAAGCTCATCAATGGTAAGAGTTGTTGCGCCTGAATCGGAATCAATGGATTTCGTTTTTTTCCTGTTCCATTTGTTCGCTTTTATCTCCTTGTTATTGACATTTGCTGTGGTGTTATATGCTATCACAGTGTCATTAACCTGGTCTGGTGTAACTCCGAGCATTGTCAATTGCTTAACTATTTCAGGGTCATTGTTTATTATTGAATTCAACATCAATGAACTGGTAACAAGACTGGCACCGCTATCCATAATCTCGCCAGCCAGTCTGTCATATACATCGGAAAACTCTGGTTTGTCATTCTGTTTCATACTCTCAGCGCCATCAATCATGATTCGGTCAATAACATATTGTTTGAATTCGTTGATAGTGCTATCCATCATCAATTTAGAAATGACGTTGTATGCGTCACACGACTTCTCCTCAATCATAGCCAACAGAAGATAGTTGGGTGTGATTATCTGTATCGGAAACTCAACTATATACTGCTGTTTTATTTTATTAATAAGTGATTTTAGTTCATAAGATAGTATAGGCTCTGCCATAATCTCAAATTTCTATTTTCTATAATATAAATATTTTTTTGTCTATTATCAAAAAATGTTGTATATTTATGGTATGAACGATAACAAAAAATTAAAAGTAATTAACCTCTACGGAGGACCAGGAACAGGAAAGTCAACAACCGCTGCTGCGTTGTTTGCACTTATGAAACGTAATGGAATAAACGTTGAGTTAGTCACGGAGTTCGCCAAAGATTTGGTTTGGACTGAAAGAAACAAGGAACTTGGTGACCAGATTTACATTTTCGGTAAAATGTACCATAAACTTTGGAGATTGAGAGACAAAGTTGATTATGTCATTATCGACAGCCCATTGCCTTTGTGTGTTTACTATGACAAAGAAGGTTTACCAGGCTTCAAGGATTTAGTCTTTAATATGTATAATACATTTACCAATTACAATTTCCGTTTAAAAAGACATTTCAAATATCAGGAAGAGGGTAGATATCAAACTGAGTCAGAGGCTGATAAAGTTGATATTGATTTAATTAAACTGGTTGAAGATAATGGCATACAGATAACCGAAATAAAAGGTACGGATGGTTCACCCGAAAAAAAGATTTTCCATGCAATATTCGGAAAACCACAAACAAAAACACAAATGAATTTTGAACACGATATAATCTATTAAAAATGAGTAAAATTTATAACAAATACGTAAAAAACGAAGACCACACTTGGTATGACAGCAGTAACATTATTTACAGTGTGCTCTTTGACGGTGACAAGAAGTCACTGAAGATTGTCTTTAAAGCTGGTAGAACATATTTGTATAAAGATGTTATGCCACATGACTATGTTCTTTTCCGTGACGCTGAATCCAATGGAGTTGCATTTAACCAATACATCAAGAAATATGACTGTGTTCGCCAGGATGACACTTCATTGGATGAACTGGAGAAAATGAAACAGGATTTTATTAAATCCGATAATCTTACGGAATACAGGCTTCACATTGACTACAACAACGAAACTGGTGAGTTCAAACTGAAACTTAATGATAGTTTAATATATGAAGGTATCGAAGGTCAGGTTTCCATTATTAATCTGTTCAAATCAATGAAACTTGACTATACAATGTCAGAAACCGAGGAACACAACCAAACAAACGAACAATTTGAAAACGCTTCAATTATAAGGTAATGAGTAGTTTAGAGTTATTAAATAAAATAAACGATTACACAGAAGACCATTGTTATCAGTACCAGCGCAGGATTGATACTCTTGAAGAGGATAAAAAAAACCTGGGGTGGGATGACGAGTTCATTAAAAACATAAATTTGGATGAATTTGAGTTTTCATATATTGAGTCGAAAGAAGACAAAAAGGATGCAACTGATTTCATCAAAAGATATGAATGGCTTGGTACGATAGGTTCTTTTCCCACACATTGGTTTATTGCCAAATACAGGGGTATTATCGGTGGTGTTGTGATTATGGGTATGCCCAACGCTTTTTCAAAACTACTTGGGGAAGGCACCGAGAAAAAAGAGCGTCTTATCGCGCGTGGTGCATCAGCTTCATGGACACCAATGAATCTTGGAAGCAAATTCCTTATGTGGGCTATTAAATGGATGGTTGACAATACAGATTACCGTTTGTTCACTTGTTACAGTGACCCACAAGCAAAGGAACTTGGTTCAATATACCAGGGTTTGAACTTCTATTATCTTGGTCAAGGAAGTGGCACTAATACCAGATGCATCAACCCATATAACCCAGAGAAATTGGTGTCAGACAGAGCATTTAGAGCCAGAAGTTTCTATAAAAGATATGCCAAAGACCTTGGTATACAATGGCAAAAGAACTGGAACAATGACCAAAGGATGTTATGGGAAAACATACCTGATGATGTTGAGGAAAAACTACGTGAATATTCCAAAATGATGTATCAGAAAGCAGAGAAAATAACATTCCCATCAAAACACAAATACGCTTTTGTGTTAGGCAGGGATAAAAGAGAAACTAAGGCACTGAAGAAAAAATTCGAGGAATTGAACAAAACGTATCCTTATCCAAAAGAAAGATAAAAAATTTAAAGAAAAAAACCATAAAATTTGGTTATATAAAATAACGAATAATAAAATTTAATACATTATTAATTATGACTGACAAAACTAAAAGATTTTTTGCTGATGAAGTTGGAAGTTGTGCAGAGGACTTCACCAAGGCAATTGTTGATGAATTGAGAAATTCAATTGAAAACATTAAAAAATACTACAAATTAAGTGACGAAGAATTGTGTGAATTGTTGGGTGTTCATGAAAATTACTTGAATGATATGTGCAATCATGAGGATGTTGACTGTGACATTGATTTGAGAACAATAGGAATCCTGACACTACTTTCAAACGGAAGACTGTCAGTTCTCACAGACACACCAAATGGTGAAATGTTCAACAAAATCAACCGTATCATCAAGGACTATAAAGATGAAAAGGAACCTAAGAACGAATCGAATGAGATTGTTGATAAGATAAGTGAAGTTCTTAAAATGTTCGGTGTCAATACTGAAACTGATTTGGATAACCTTTTGAAGGCTGTTAAGGATGCTAGAGGTATTATCAACAAATACGATGATAAAATAGACAACAAATGCTGCAAATGCAACAAAACCGAAGCTAAAGAGAACAGCAAAACCAGTAAACGTATACACATAGATTCCGAGCCAACTGAATCAGAACCTATTTATGTTGATGAAAAGGGTAATTTCCATTCACAAAAACCTTACAAGGCTGAGGATTGCAAGACAAATGAAGACAACAAGGTAAGCGGATATGTCTATAATAGCAAAACTATGGACAAACCAGAAATCTTTAACTTCAAGGGCAGTCTTGACAAGATTATCCCAACCTTTTATGAAATGATTAGTAGAATACTTTAATATGAAAACAGGAGCAGAATTAATTGCTGATGAAAGAAAGCGTCAGATAGAAGTGGAAGGATGGACCCCTGAACACGACGATGAACACATTAACGGCGAATTAGCCCACGCTGCTGCTTGCTATGCCTACCCATACAGGGGAAAACGACTTGATTATGTTGGATGGCCTGAGGGATGGTCACTTGACTGGTACAAACCAACGCCAGAAGATAGAATAAAAGAGCTTGCAAAAGCTGGTGCCCTTATTGCAGCTGAAATTGACAGACTACAGACATTAAACAAAGAATAAATGACTGAATATAAAGATATACTAGGTAAAATACCATCCATATACCAAGAAAAAATTTTTAATTTCGTTGAGCATGGAAGTGGTAACGCAGTTATTAAAGCAAGAGCTGGTAGCGGAAAAACCGCTACCATTATTGCTTGTATGAAACTGGTTCCACGAAAAAAGTCATGCATATTCCTTGCATTCAACAAATCAGTCAAGGAAGAGATTGAAAAGAAACTTGTCGGTTATGAGAACTGTACAGTCAAAACTGTGCATGGTTTAGGTTATGGTATATTATCAAGTCATCTGAAGGCTCAACCAAAAGTTGACGAATTCAAGTATAATACATTCCTAAGACATAATTTATCTGAATTAAGTGAGGCAAAACTTACGCAAAAAAAGGATATTGACGAGTATTGCAACAATGTAATCCAAATACTTGAGTTTTCTAGAATGAACCTAGCCCAGTCAAACAGGGAAGTTGAAAAGATTGCCCAGGAATATGGTATATTACACGATAATGATGAAGTCAGTGTGGTTGTAAAACTGATGAAATGGGGCAAGAAAAACCTCCAGACAGTCGATTTCACTGATTTGGTATGGCTCCCCTATGAACTTGACATACCACCGAAACAATACAAATATGACTGGATTTTCAATGATGAGGCACAGGATTATTCAGTAGCATATGTGAAATTGTTTACCAGATGTTTCAAACGCGGAACCAGGTTTGTTTCCTGTGGTGATGAATATCAGTCAATCAACCAGTTTGCTGGAGCATCTGAACATGCGTTTGAAACCATGATTGGCATGCCAAATACCCAAGTGTTTGATTTACCTATGTCATATCGTTGTGACACAGCAATAATTGAGGAAGCAAAACGCTTTGTTTCGGATATCATACCAAGAGGTGATGCTGGTATTGGTTTGGTTAAATATGACACTAAGATAAGTGAGATAAAAGACAATGACTTGGTATTATCCAGAACTAATGCCGCATTGTTCAAACTGTATACCAAACTTATTAAAATGAATAAGGGGTGTTATATAAAGGGTAATGATGACGACAAGAATAAGTTACTGTCTGTGATAGAGAAGTACCGTGTGGGTGAAGAACTTGGTAAAAAGTTTGAGCGTGATGGGTTGTTTCCAAGATTGTATGACAAGATGATAAATGAGAGAAACAAACTGGTGGATGGCGGTCTGGATATGATTGATGCAATCAACACACAAGCCGTTCAGTCAAGATATGACACAATATCCTCATTGGTAACATTGTCAGTCAATTGCAATACTGTCACTGAATTGGTTAATAAAATCAATAAGATATACAGTCGCAGTGACACTGGCATATGTTTGTCAACAATACATAAAGCAAAAGGTCTTGAAGCAGACAATGTACATATAATTTGCCGTTCAGTTATGCCACAGAAATATGCCAAAACCAAATCTGAAATACAGCAGGAGAGGAATCTTATATATGTGGCTATTACAAGAGCAAAACACAAGTTGTGTTATGTGTCAGAAAAGGAATTTCCGCCAGTAAGGGTTATGGATAATGACAGTGATGAATTGACCGAATTCAAATACATTGAGTCAATGGTATGCAAGTTGTATAACAAGGAACCTTATGTGCCAATTGCCAATGCTGACATTTCCAAATTCAGGTTAAATAACGCTACCAAAATTGAATCTATGCACAAAAATGACAATAAAAAGGTTATTTCACAACCAATAAAAAAACAATCTAAATTAATTGATAAATTACTTCAGCAATAATATGGAGAAGGGATTTACATTAGTTATACCACTTTACAACAAAGTATTCTGTGTTAGAAAGACGCTTGACAGTGTACTAAACAACCACGGTACTTATTCTTTCAAGTGTATTATTATTGATGACGATTCAACTGACGGCAGTTCTGAAATTGCAGAAGAATATGACACTAAATATCCTGATGTGTTTATGTATGTAAAAAAGAAACATAAAGGAAACAAGACTTCTGTCTTTGCCAAGAATTTTGCATTAAAACTTGTTGACACTGAATATGTCGGCTTTTTAGATGCTGATGATGAGTTGTGTCCTGGATTCATAGACAGGGGTTGTTCGTTTTTGGACGAACATCCAGAATATAACGCATATGGAAACGGTTTTATTTATAACAGGATTAACGAAAACGGCGAGGAATACTCATGGAACTGTAATTACATAACAAATGGCTCTTTGGATTTTCCTGCAGCGATTACAGGAAATAATTTCGGAATAACTTTTTGCGCACATATATACAAAACTGAGCTGGTAAAACAACACCCGTTTGCCAACACCTATCACGAAGGGTTTGTCTTTAAATTCAAATACATTTATTACAACCAACCAATATACATTGACAATTCCACTTGTGAAAGTATCAAATACAACGAGCAAAATAGTGAAAGTTATGATACCTGGGAAGTGCAGAAAGATAACGAAGGTTTATATGAAAAGATATTCAAAGCTTTGGATGATGAGATACCTGGTTTTGAATATGGTTTAAATAAAACAGATAATGGATATCTAGTATATATAAGATAATATGGAAAAGGGATTCACATTAATTATACCACTTTACAACAAAGTGTTCTGTGTTGGAAGAACACTTGACAATGTGTTAAATAGCCACGGTTCATACCCGTTTAAGTGCATTATTGTTGACGATGATTCCACGGACGGTAGTTCCGAAATTGCTGAAGAATATGATATCAAATATCCTGATATATTTAAATACTACAAAATAAAACACCATGGAAACAAGAATCCAGTAAATGCTAGGAACTTCGGTATCAAGATAACTGAAACTGAATACATTGGATTCCTGGATGCGGATGATGAGTTGTGCCCTGGATTCATTGATAGGGGTTGTACATTTTTGGATGAACATCCTGAATACAGTTTGTATTCAAACGGGCACAAGATATGTTCCATTAATTCTGAAGGGAACCGTGAATATTCAACCAGAAACTATTCATCCAATGAAATTAATACCTTTGCCGACTGTTTATTTGCTGGTACACAGGATGTGCATTTCAGTTCAAGTATATATAAAACAGAATTGGTTAAACAAAACCTGTTCACAGATGTTATATGTGAGGACGCTATTTTTAAACTAAAATATATAAGTAACAATTTACCTATATACATAGATAACACCACTTGTGAAAGTTTTATTTGGAACGTTTTTAACAGTGAAAGTTATCAATGGCATAAACAGAGGAGCGATTTATCACTTAACCAAGAAATAGTTGAAACAATGAAAAACGAAATACCAAATTCTGGCTGTGATTTTTGGGTGAATGAAAATGACGTTATATGTTTACAGACACATTAAAAAAAGGTCTCTGTTTTAGAGACCTTTTCTTTTTTATTTTTATTCTTTATAGTCTTACACAAAATTAAGTGTGATACCGATAGTGGTTGGGTCAATGACAGTGTTTTGTTTGTTAACACCGTATGCATATACAACCTGGTTGTGTTCACCCATGTTATTGGCAGTAACCTTAACACCATTGTATTTGCAGTTCTTGACATTGATTGTCCAAGTTGAAATCTCGGTGTAATCACCATTAAGTGCATGGTCAGTGCTTGCAGGTTGGTAGATAGCAAGACCAGCCCAAGCCCAATCTGAACCGTCAGGTGTACCCTCTTCGTATGTCCATTCAATATTCTCAAAGTTTACAACAACATTCTTTGCGTTAAGATAGTTGGCAAGTCTGATGACATTTGAATTGTTGGCATTCAAATTGAATTTTGAATCCTTGATTGTAATAACAGCATCATCAGCTGGAGTGTAAACATTGATTAAATTGTGGGTCAAACTTGGATTGTCAATGTTGATTTTGCTTGCGTTAAGCTCGTGAAGACCGTCATAGTTTTCATTGGTTGACTGTGCACCCTCAAACATGTTGTAAACAGTGGTTTCGGTATCTTTGTCAACAGTGACGTTCTTAATATCAACAACAGGTGCTGTGTATATGATTTTACCATTGCTTGAACCTTTGTCACCTGACACTGTAACAGTGTCAATAGTCAGTTTGTCAACAGCGTTGTATTTAACTGAACTTGACACATTGGCTTCGGCAACCATAAGTTCTTTGTAATAATTGTCACTGGTCATAGCATTTGCTGTATCGTCACCTACAAGTGCTACCTTAACCTCTTCGGTATTCTCTGTCGGTATATCCTCAGGGGTATCGGCTTCTTCATAATCCGATGGGATTACTGGACCTTCCTCTGGGTCACCATACAAATGAAGGTCGTCAGCTTCATTGCCATAATAGTTCAATGGCTCACCAGCTGGATATTCACGCTGCAACGCATTGTCCTCACCATAGGCTTTGGTTTCCAATGCTGTTGGAAGCATATTCTCGTTATTGGTGAAAAATGACATTTGGTCGCTGTGTTGTTCTGAGTAATCATCTGCGCTCATTGGTTCAGCTACTGTATTATAAGCGTCATCAACAACAGTCTCATTAATGAAACCTTTTTCCTCAAATTCGTTGATTCCGCTTTCATCACCAGCAGGAACATTTACAGCATACTTTTCTTCCTCAAAACCCCAAGCGGCAAAAGGATTTCTGGTATCTAATTTCATTTTATTTTTCCTTATTCTTTAATTTTATTTAAATTCTTATGGCTCTGGAGTTGGTTCAGGTTCTGGCTCAGGTTCTGGTTCAGGTTCTGGTTCAGGAGTTGGTTCTTCACCACCGTCTGATTCTTCTGCATCACCATACAAATGAAGGTCGTCAGCTTCGTTGCCATAGTAGTTCAATGGCTCACCAGCTGGATATTCACGCTGCAATTCCTGGTCATCACCGTAAGCTTTGGTTTCCAATGCTGTTGGAAGCATATTCTCGTTGTTTGTAAAGAATGAAGCCTGGTCGCTGTGTTGTTCTGAATAATCTTCTGCACTCATTGGCTCAGCAACTTTATTGTATGCTTCATCAACAACAGTTTCATTAATGAAACCTTTTTCTTCAAATTCGTTGATTCCACTTTCATCACCAGCAGGAATATTAACTGCATATTTCTCTTCTTCGAAGCCCCAAGCTGCGAAAGGATTTCTAGTATCTAACTTCATAATATTATATTATTTTATTCTATTATTATATTAATAAATAGTAACAAATTGTAAAATTACAAATAATTAGAGTTGAAATATTTAAAAAAATATTTATGAATGTTTAATTTTCTTTCGTCACCCATCTGTTTATACATATTTGATTCAGCTAAATTTTGTTCTACTTTACATATATAACTGTATAAATAATAAAGTTCGCACACTTCTGGATATTTGGATATATAATAATTTATCCGTTCTTTTATTTCATTATAATAGGTCTTTTTTCTGAAATCACCACATTGTTTGATGACACCACACAACATTTTAATCAAACATTCTATTTCTATTTCTCTGTATATTGGGTTATTGTCATTCAAAGTCAATGCGTAGTTATATAAGCCATATGCTGACATAAACTGGTTATTGTTTTCAAAAAATTTAGCTATCTGGTAATAATCAATAAACCCATATGTATTGTTCAAGTCTTCATGTAAATCAACAAATTTGTTAATTGTATCTTTATTTGTAATTAATATGCTAGATGTACAATCCAATTGACTGTATGTTATATACACATCATCACCCTTAATTGCCATTCCACAAGTGAATTCACACATCGGCGCTTTAAAAACAAACCAATCACTCATCTTGATTATATTCAAATCATTGTCATAAAACACAAATGCCGTCAAATAATCTGAATAACTGAATTCACCCTTAACATGCCAGTCATTGGTATGAACCATTGAAATATAAGTGTTGTCATCATACCTGACAATCTGTGTACTTCCTTTAATTGCTTTTGTTATATTTTCGTTTTTCCCATTTGATTTTACCAACCAACAATCGCCCCTTTCGTTTACTTGCACAATATCGGTTGGATTGTTACAATATACGAAAGTAAACGGTCTATCTTCAACTGCACCCCAGTTTTTCTCACAATTTCCGCTTCCTTGTGGATGAACTATAATTTCATTAAATGGCTGCATATTCTCATCAAGTTCATATATACAAATACAACCTTTATCTTCAACCCTGTCCCATCTGGTGCCATATATGTATAGTTTGTCATTCCAAACAACCAATCTTCCATCCTCAAGTCCCCTGTAATAACAATCCCAATAAGTACTGTCTGGATATATAGTTTCAATTGTATCACATAAAGTACCATCTGAAAATTTTGACATAATATTCCGTGAATTAAAACCGTTTTTTGTATAAAAATATGTTTGTGTATAATTCTCAGATGTCAACACTCTGATATTGTCATTTTGAAACAGTTTAATATATTCAACAAGTCTGGTATTAATTATTAATTCATTATTAAACCAAACACAACTGGTATTGCTGGTGCAATATTTTCTTTTAAAAATACTTTGTGGATACATTAAATCATAATCGCTACCACCATTTTCAAGCACAAACCTGACAAAACTGTTCATTATAAAATTCTTTCCTTGTTTTTCTTGTTATTCTTATATATGTTGATGTAATAGTCAATCTCATTCATTTGGCTACTATTAAGTGTACCTGTATTTCTTAACTTTTCAGCCATCGGTAAACAATCCAAATATTCATTGGTGTTGTATTTCGTTGCAATATACTGAATCTCACTATCAACTTCATTAAGTGTCAAATACTTAACTTCATCAGGTAATTTCATATTAAAATTGTTAATCTGGTACGCTAACTTGGCAAACATATAAGCCTCCGAATATCTGGCTCTCCATGAATAATATTTTGAAGCCATCAAGTATCCCTCAGACCTGTTCATATCCAAATCAATCATCTTGTTCCACAACAATATCTCAGCATCGTCATTTTTACCATGATTGGCAATGGATTTACCACACAAATACATACAATCATACAATTCATCCTGTGTTTTGAATGTATTGTATTCACAAGCCCTTTCATAAAGTACCATAGACGGTGCATAAAACCCTTGGTTGAAATATGAATTACCCATCTCCATACAATTGTAACTGTCATACGGGTTATCAAAAAACCTTAATGTTGTGCTACCGTTTATTATATAATCCCCAGGTGTTTTGTTGTTATTGAAAATAAAATCGCTTACAGTGTTTTCATCGACAGTCAGCAAGAAACTGAAGTTATCTTGCAAAGCAAACGGTATATAAAAATACCCGTCTTTATATGCCAATCCGTTGGTAAATTCTATACCAAAACCCGCAAATCTAAATGGTTCTGACAATTTGACAATATTCCAGTCTTTGTCCCATACAATAAACTGCTCAAAATAACCAGTTCCGCATTTCTGTTTCTTCTCATTAATCCATAATTCACACATATGTGTGATTGCAATCCTGTAGTCACCCCAAGGTATAACCTGGGAACTGCCCCTGATACCCATATTGTTGGTGTTGTAATATTCCAAATCCTGTGGCTGCTCTTTCAAAACAACAGTTTCACTATCACCAGTTTCAGGGTTTACTTTCACAACCTCAACAGGATTACACCATTTGACATAATGATACGGCATATCCAAAATCGGCATCCAGTTTTTCTCACAATAACTCTTGTCTTCCCCTGGCGCTTTAATTCTAACCCTGCTTATCTCATTACCGTCTTCATCCAATTCAGACAACTCCATCCTACCCTGACCGTTGGTTGTTGTGTCACGCCTTACTCCAGTTCCATATAACTTACCGTTCCATCTTACAAGTCGAGCATCTTCCAAACCAACAAACTCCCATAAAGGTTTCTTGTCAAATTTAGATGTATTAATTAATTTATGTATTAAAACATTATCCTTTAATTCGCATAAATAATTCTTGGTCATTAATTTTCTTTCATCATCACCACTGATATACCATAGTGGACCATACTGTGTTGTGAATCTGTATTGATTGTCACTGTTCCATAATGCATAATTTACTCTCCTTATAATCATTCTCAACCTGTCACCATCAAAAAATATGGAAGGATTACAAGTGCCAATATACACCTTATCATCAAGCGGTATGTTCAACGGTCTGATAATCGACCCCTTGGTCAAACAATGTCTTACAAAATTGTCAAACATATAACTATTGTATTATTCTTTATATTATTATATATTAATATAATGAATTTTTCATTAAAAGACAAAACAAAAACCCCCACATATTCCTATGTGAGGGTTCTTTTTAATTAAATAGTAGTATTAGTGTTACTCCTCAGGTTTTGGGTCGGAGTCTGCTGGGTCATCACCTGGTACTACAGGATTTTCACTGATTTCAAACCCATCTGCTTCTTCAAAAACACTTCTAGGTAACACTACAAAAGGAACCGAACCGAAAGTAGTTCTAGCAACTGCAACTGGTAAGAATACAATATCCTGAGCTTTTTCTGGGTCGATATTGATAATATCATATGCACTAACACCTAATTGTGAACCAAATGATTCATAATACTGTTCTTGACCATCATAGTCACCTAAGAAAGATGTGCCTTGTTGACCATCAACAAATACCCACCATGGTGTAATGGTTCCTGCATTCGCAGTGTACTTTGTTTTATTGATACTGTTGTAAACCGTTGTTCGGTAAGTACTTGAGCCTACTGAACCACTACAATCTGCTGGTTCAACTGTAAGAAATGTATCACCACTACTACTATCATAGTAGTTAAATGCTGGTGCCATAGGGTTAGCTCCACCGCTACCGCTATTAGCTTGTGCTTCCCATTTACCAGTTGTGCTGTTATATACAAGTATATATCCGTTTTGTGCATTAGATACATCAACATCACTTAATAAATTTAATTGGTTGTTTCGAGCTTCCCATATTTGTTTTGTACGGTTATATACAAGTATGTATCCATTTTGGACACCGTTTGTATTAACATCAGTTAAATCATTTAACCTTGATGCTCCACCGCCACCACTAATGGTATATGATAGAGGACCACCAGTGTAACCGAACAAGTATCCAACATTTGGGTCATATTTATAACAAGTGAATTCAACTGGATAATCATTTGGAATTGTAACTGAATTACTGCTATACGCATTTTTAGGATTTTGCCATACATTACCAGCACCAAATTTACATATATATGGTATTATGGGTTCATCATTTAAACTTCCCATAGTCCATTCTATGTTTGGTAAGAAACTCGAATCAAACCTCATTGACTCAACTCTGTTCCAGTTTGAAGTGCTACCATGTACAACAATTCTTGCGCCAACAGCCATCCTGAATCCTATTAAATCGGTATTTACAGGTAATAATGTAGCCTTACCTGAACTATCAACACTTTTGATATTGAAACTATGCATAGTGGTTTGGTTGATTCTTGCACCATCACAATGTAAATATCCACTACCATCAGGTCCAGTTACACCTTGAATACCGATTGGTCCTTGAATACCTTTATATCCTTGCCATCCAAGTGTGCCCTGGAACCCAGTTGAACCTTGGATACCACGGTTGCCCTGTGTACCACGGATTGCGTTGGTTGTACCCTGGACTGTGTTCTGGGTTCCCTGGAATCCAATCTCACCCTGGAAGCCAGTTG